>MDTG01334917.1_pt1 | contig 16712 bp, 16 predicted proteins | sample 811421 | NCBI WGS metagenome assembly MDTG01 (sample SAMN05326645, study PRJNA326480) | marine metagenome | isolation source: seawater | place: Pacific Ocean: South East | collected 2011
ATCATTATTTAAACCTGAAAGTATATCCAAAAATGTAGACTTCCCAGATCCAGAAAGCCCTTTTATAAAAATTTTTTCTCCTTTTTTTAATTCAAAATTTAGATTTTCAAAAATATGTTTATTTTGATTATTTAAATAGTTTAAATTTTCAATCTTAACATTGTTTATACTCTCTGGATTATAATCAATATCAGTTGTTTCTAAACCTAAATCTTCTAAAGGAAATTTTTCAAATAAATTTCTTGTTTTAATAATATTTGTTTCACGAATTTTTATATTTGTATATGAAGTGAGTAAAATATTTATTATGGGTATAATCCTAATCATAACAACAAATAAATTTCCAAACAAAATTAATGAGCTTTCTATTGTAATTATTCTTGTCAAATAAAAAAAATATAAAACTGTGAAAATAAACAAACTAATTTCAATTAATGCTTTTAAACCAAAATTTATTTTTTTTGCAGTAACCTCAGTATAAAATTGATTTTTAATAATATTTGAGAATTTTTTTGAAAAATAATTTTCTCTTTTAAAAATTCTAATTTCTTTAAAAAAACTTAGGACTTTTGGACCATATTGATTTTTTTCTAATATAAATTTTCTATGATTTTCTGAAGTTTGTCTCAAAAAAGAATTGCTGAAAATTTTATAAAAAAGATAAATTGATATTGCTAAACCAAAAATAATAAACACATTCTGTATGTTGGATAATGTAAGATATGTTATAAAAATTATTATCAATATGATTGATCGAAAAAAATTTATAAACGAAGGTAAGCATTGTGTTAATGCCCTTTTAAAATCAACATTAAAAAGTGTTAATATTTCATGTTCCTCTACGTTAAAAACTTTTTTTCTATCTGTTGATAAAAACTTATTATAAAAATGTATAGCTGTTTTTTTAAACAACCTTTGTGAGCTTTTTTCAATATAGACGTTAATAGTATAAGATAAAATACTTCTCAAAATAAATGAGGTCGAAAGTATAATAATTATAAAGAATACTGAGAAATAAAATTTTGTAAAAAATAAGTTTATTTCAATCAGATTACTTTTTTTTAAAATTATATAATCAAGTATTTTGTAAAAAAAATAAAAAAAGGATATATCCAATAAAGACTCAAACAAAGATAATGATATTAGCAAAAATTTTTTTAGAAACTTGTTACTTAAAGAATAAATTAAACTAAGAGAGTGTATAAATTGTTTCATATATTATGATTCAATAACCAATCATTAAAAAAATAACTATTATTTTTTTTCATTTCTTCAATCAAATAATTTTTTGATTCATTTTTTTTTTCATAATTTTCTTCAATGAAATTTTGAATTAAATTATTTAGTTTTTCTATGTCAACTAAACTACAATCAATTTTTGGCTTTAGTTTATCATTTATATTTCTATATCTAATTATATCATCTAAATTCATTGTTGTTAGCCCATTACTGATTTTCTTGAAATTTTTTGGATAAATCAAAGTATTTGGTAATATGTCTCCAACATTTGTAAAATTAAATAATAATGTTTTTTTTCTTAAGATCATAGGAAGTTCGCACGCTCCTCCATGCTCACCTATTAAAAAATCACTAATACAAATTGAAAAAATATAAAATTTGTTTTGTTTTTTTAAATTTTCACATACATTAAAATTAAATTTTGATTTTATTTTAATTAAATCATTTTTATTAAAATCTCCTATTATAAAGACGTTAAGATTCAGTGAAGACAAATGCTCAAATATTTTTTCATAATATCTATGATCTCCTGCTCCAGATCTTAGATCTTTATAACCTTTCCTAAGAATATAATCCTTTCCTGTGTTTTTGTACCTGTGGAAAAAAACCAAGTTTTTCTTATTTGGGTCTAAATTTATATTTAATTCGTTTTTTATTTTTTTCATTTTATTTAAATTAATATGGGTATTTAAATCAAAATCTTTATTATCCGAATGAATAAATCTCATCCAAAATTTATGCTTTGAGTTTTGAAGTCTATAAAATCTATGCATGTTCTTTGCGTTTATTGAGTTGTATTCATCAAAGAAAAAATTCTTTTCTTTATTTCTATTAAAATATAAATCATCAATTGAATCTATAATTTTGATTTTTTTATGATTTACTAATTTTTTACAATAATTAAAAAATTTTTTTTCATTTTTTTTACTTAAATTAAAAAAAAAAATTTTTTTAAGTGAAAATTTAATTGTTGGGATGTCAAATATATAATTAATTTTTTGTTTGTAGTGGTCAAAAAAATCTATTACTAAAACATTTTTTATTTGTTTACTTTTTAAAAAAAAAGCAGTCAATGAATAATGTCCGAAACCATTGCCAACGAAGTATCTTTTATTTCTAAAAAAAAATAAATTTTCACATTTTAGAAACTTATTTTTATTCATATAATAAAAAAATCTAAAAAGAATTTTAAAATAAAGTAGGACAATACTATTAAGTTTTCTTCTAAAATTATTAAGTATAATTTTATTCATTTATTTATTCTTATTTAAAATTAATTTTGACACCTCATTTGCAATAATTTCATGGCCGAATTTTGTAAGATGCATATTTGATTTAAAATGAGTAAATTTATTAGTATTTGAATTATATTTAGGAAAAATTTTGCTAAAGTTAATACAATTTAAACCTAAATCACTACAAATTTCCTCAAAAACTTTTTGTAAAGTCAAAGAATATTTTTTTAATGTAGATTTATTTTCTTTCTTTTCAAAAATCACTTCTCTGCTTTCGTTGCCAATCACTCCATAACTTGATGGTATGTAAATAAAATAAATTTTTGAATTATATTGTTCAGATATTTTTTTCATTTCAATAATGGGATCACTCCATAATTTTTTTATTTGTGTATGACTAATTTTATTTTGAGAAATTTTTTTAGCATAATAAAATTCATCTTGATCAGCATTCTTGATATTAAACGTATATTTCCTTCCTTTTTCAGTAAAAAAAAACCTTAAATTTTCTAATTCATTATTTTTTTTTACTTTTAAAAAAATTGTTTTTCCTGCTCCATACAACACGTTTAATGAATACAAAACACCTAAATATTTTTTTAAATTATATGTAAAAAAATTATCATTTGTATCTAAAATGCTGAATTCTTTTGTATTACTCAAAAGTTTATTTAATACTTTTTTATTATAATCTGCATCTTCTTTAAATCTTTTATCATTAATAGCATCTCTTAAATCATTTCCTTCATATATTGCTATTATTGTATGTTTAACATTCACGTCGATATAATTATTTAATATTTCTAAATATTCATTTAAACCTATTCCTGGAACTCCATAATTTATATTAATGAATTCCTCTTCAAGTTTAATTTTTTTCGGCCAAGCATCATTTTCCTCAACAGAAGTACAAAAAGTAAATGAGTCACCTATAGATATAATTTTTTTAAAATCTTTATTTATATAGTTAGAATTACAAAATCCTTTATTATAAAAATAGTTTTCTATTGCCCCATCTAGAACGTCTATTTTATGGGGTATACTTTTTTGAATTTGGTTTATCAATGGTATGGGTCTTCCTCCAAATTTTGGTTTTATATATGAAATTTTTTTAGGATTAATTATTAAATTTCTCTCAGTAAGTAATGAATTTCTTAATTTTGTATTTGGAAAATTATAAATTAATTGATCACTAATAATGCTTGACTCAAATATTCTTAAAAAACTTTCTGAAAAAAAAAGTGTAATTACTGTAATTAAAATTAAATTTCTCATTTAATAAAAAAATCAAAAAATTCCCGCAAAATTATTTAAATTTATAACTTAGAAATATTATAAGCAACGTCGCTTTTTCTATTCTTTATAAAACCATTCCCATAAGTTAAAATAAGCGCAATTCTATAATCTTTCTCAGTCCTTAAAGCTTTATGAAGCCCAAAAGTATCTACCAAAAATGAAGTTCCTTTTTCTCCTGTAACACTACAAATATTTTCTTTATAATTTTCTTCTATTTCTTCATCAGGAAACTGTCCTGGAATAGTATGTTTTAACAATTTTTTTTTGTGTGATTTTTTTACGTACATATGAGGGCCATTAAAATCATTAACATCATTAAGATAAATAAAGAATTTAAAAAACTTTTTATATATATAATCTGCATGGTATTTTTGTGCGTTTCTCATTAAAGCTTTATCACTCAAGCCTTTGCTAGGAAATGAAATAAATAATTGTGAGACTAAAGATAAATCTTCTTTTAAATTCAAATATGATTTTGCAACATCTATAAGTGGTTCAGAAAAAGATATTTTTTTTAGATTTTCGCTTAAATTAATTGGTGCAGAAAACTTTACTTGATTTACACCTAATTTTTGAATTCTAATTAAATACTCATCTATATTTTCTGCAACTGATTTTACCACTAATTTCATTTCAGCATCAATTTTAAAATCTTTAACTTTTTTTGAGACTTTGTTTGCTGTATCGTTATAACTTACCTCATCAATATTGTTTGCATCACGCGTAATTTCATCAAAAGCTGAATTTAAAATTTTCTGTTTTACTTTAGGAGTTTTAACATAACCAAATTCATCTAGAGCAGAAACTACTTCTTTTAAATTAAAGTCTTCTTCAAATAATTGGTCTTTAAATATCTTATCTTGAATCTTTATTTTCTTAAAAGATCTTACTTTTGGATACGTATAAATAGTTCTAATTATAAGAAATTTTATTTGTTTGAATAGACTATTTTGTCGAAAACTCTCATTTTTTCTAGATTTAGATAAAGCACGAAAAGCCAATTTAATTTTTTTTAGAAAAACGAAAATTTTAAAGTAAAAACCTTTATTCTCTAAATTAGCTATCATTATATCTTAAACACCAAGTAAATATTTATAGCTTAAAACAATAACATAACAAGATTAATTTATGCCCAGCTGCCATATCTTGATTTTTTGTTCTTTTGCGGTTTTTTATTTTTTACCTTATATTCAACATCTAAATCAATATCAACTGTTTGTCTTTCATTGTAAGGATCTTTTGTATTTAAGTTTTGAGGATTATTTGACATTAAAGATAATTTATTATTTTTTATTTCTTTAATAATTTTTTTTAAAAAGATCAATTTTAAGGCAGATAAGTTTTTTGCGCTTCCATGTCTAATATCTTGTTTCTCTCTCTCTGCAGTAATAAAATCATCAATTTCGTTCCAGTACCGTATTTGTAAAGTTTTTACCCTGTGATCATTTGCATAGATTAAATCATCATATTTTAAGAAGTAGTTACTATTTTCAATTTTTACAATTCTAGTTTTAAAATCTGAGAAAGTTTCAAAATAATCTGTACCTTTCAAAGGTTTAATACCAAGTGTGACACCGACATGAAAAAAAGGGTCTTGCGTATAATCATATGCCGCATTAACTGTTGCTTCAACGTCCTCTAAAGTGCTCTCGGGGGTTGTTATTATCATGTTACAATATGCACCAATGCCAATTTCTTTTGCAATTTTTAGGCAATAATGATTCTCTTTAGCTGTGCATCTCTTATTCATTTCCTTTAAAACTTTATTTGAAAAACTTTCTATGCCTATATTTAATCTTCTAAAATTTGCCTTTTTCATCCATGTAAACATTTCCACTGTAGCGTCGCTTGCTCTACAAAATGCCATAAATGTCAAATTTTTTGGCAATCCGCCTGTTTCTTTTTCATGGATTATTTTTTTACAAAATTTTATGACTCCTTTTTTTACTATACAAAAATCATCATCAGTAAGATAAATAGTTCTTACTCTTGGATGTGCCTCAACGACTCTTTTTATATTATGAATTAAAGTATCTTCAGAAGCGCTTATAACAGGAACTTTTTGACCTGAACCCCAAGTAATTTGGTTTGTAGAGCTACAAAATTTACAACCTACAGGACATCTGTTTCTCGAAAAAATTCTAACAGTATGTATTTCATTAATATTTTCTTCAGTTACTTTATTTCCATATTTTTTTAAGTAGTAGTCCCAATATTTTTCGTACGGTAATTCTTCCCAATAAATTGCTGAAGTTGCGAAGTCAAATGTATGTTGGTCTAAAGGAACTGAACTATTTTTAAAAACTATGCCTGGAATATTATCTATTTCAACTCCATTGGCTAACGCTAAAAGACTTTTTTCACCTTCAGAAATAATCACAATTTTACAAGAAGTTTTATCTAATACATTTTGATAATTAAATTGGGCTTCAATACCTCCGGCTACAAAAATTGCTTCAGGGCAAATTTTTTCAGCTAATTGCATATTTTTAATATCATGAATAAAAGTTTCTTCTAGAATTGAAAAACCTATGATATCCCATTTTTTACTTTTCAGAACCTCAGTTAAAAACGGACCTTCATTAGTTAACATAGAAAGGTTAGGTTCAAAAGACTCTGCGTAATGACCTTTTTTATTTAAATACCCAGCAAGCCTTATAACGCCCAAAGCTGGAGCCATAAAAGATCTTTCCGCTGAAATTAATTCAGTTTGAGGACCTATTAACAAAATATTTTTTTTTCCCTTGCGAGAATTAATTAAAGTACTTTTGCCTTTAAGGTGAAACCTTTCGTTGTGTTTACTATCAAAATCTGATTGATCCATATTTATTATTTCGTCCGTATTTTTGCAGGATAACCTAATATTGTAGAATTTTTAGCATTTATTGATTTTAATACTACGCTACCCATTCCAATTAAATTTTTTTCATTAATAAAAACATTTTCTCTTATTATTACGCCAGCACCCAAATAACACATTTTTTTCAAAATAACACCACCACTTACGTTGCAATTCGTATTAATTTTACAATATTTTTCAACTAAAGTATCGTGATTAATTACAGTATTTGGTAAAATTTGAACAAAATCTTCTATTTTAACATTACTAGATACAGTTACATTCTGGAAAATTAAACAACCATATCCTATTTTACAATATCTTGAAATATTAGCAGTAGGGTGAATTAAAGAAATAAATTTTTTTTTTTTTATATTTAATTTTTCTAGGATACTTTTGTTTTTTTTAAAATTTTTTGCACTACCTATTGCTGTAACAAAATAATGATTATTTTCATATTTTTTGGCGTCTTTAAATTTACCTAATATTTTTATGCCATTTAAACTTTTTTTTAAATTATCTTCTAAAAAGCCTACAACTAAAAATTTTTTTGATTTATAAGTTTTATTAATATCATTAATTAAATTTAAAACATCAAAACATCCTCCAGTAGCTCCAAGTATAATAATTTTTTTTTTCATATTAAAAAGGTTTAAACCAACTGTAGTCACCATTATATTTTACTTTTTTAAAAAATTTTAGCCAGTTTTTTTTATGCATATATGTAGTAGCTACAACAGCCCAATTGTCTAAGATTTTTTTTTCTTTTTTATTTTCATATGTGCCTACACTAATAAAAATATTTTTTTTACTAACTCTTTTAATTTCTTTTAAAGATATTTCTAGCGACTTTAAATCCAAGATATTATGCAATGTATTGACCGAGACAGTTAGATCAAAGTAATTATCTTCAAAAGGCAGTTCTGTAGAATTGGCAACTGCTAAATAATTTTTTATTTTATTGTGTGAATTATTTACGGCATATTCTGATATATCAATCCCAATCGTAGTTGACTTCTTCAACAAATCGTTAAATTCTTTCAATAAATATCCCTTTGCGCATCCAATATCTAAAATTTTTGAATTTTGGTTTAAAGAATAATGTTGAATCATAAGCTTAGCGACTTTTCTCCATCTTCCGTCATATTTATATCCGCCGTAACCTTGTTTTCTGCTTCCATCAAAATAATACTTATCCAAGCGCCAAGATTTAATTCTATCTTTTTCTGAAACTTTCAATCTTTTTTTAATTGGCTTTTTTTTATTAAGCAAAAAATCCATGAAATCAACTTTCATATTTTTTAATCCTCAACTTTGCAATTAATAGAGATTTTCTTAAATGAAAAAAATCTCCATTTTCTGACAACATAATTGGTGTATTTTTATAAATTGGGTACACCTCTCCACATTTTTTACATAATAATATTTTTTTATCTTTAATTAATTTGCTATTTTTTTTTAATTTAATGCAATTTAAACATCTTAAATATTTTAATAATTTCATAATTTTTTTATAGAATTAAAAATTTTTGTGCTATTTTTTTGAAAATTTGAAAATTTAAAAATATTATTAATTTCAGTATAATCGTTTTTTGTTTTGGCTATTATATTTTCAATTAAAAAATGGCATTCTATTTTTTTTTTTACTAAGTTTTTAAAAATTATAGTTCTATCTAGCTTTGAGTGAGGTAGCATAAAAATAGACATCATTACCAATCCTTCTTTATTTTTGATTTTTTTAATTATAGATTTTAACTGAATATAGTTTTTAGAAAAAACTATTTCTCCTTGAGGCAAAGCAAATTTTTTATTTTTTTCCTCACAATACTGTTTAAGTAATTTGTTTTGAAATGAAACGGGCAGTGAATAAGGCCCAAAGTTTGTATTTTGAACATAGCCTCTTAAAGTTTTATTTTTTTTTTCACTTTTGGAATTCATTAAAATTGTATTTTAAATTAAATTGTGTCATCAATTTGGGAGAAAAAATACTATAAAAAGTTCCAATTTTTTTTTCATTACCAAAAATATTATTGTAGGGACTGTATAAATTTTTATATCTGATATTAATTGACCATCTTGTAGTTTTTTCAATATTTTTGACGTTCCCGTGTAAACAATTGGGCGAAAAAATAACTCCCTCTCCAAATTTCACATTTAGCCATTTCATATTTTTTTTATATTTTTTGTATATTTCATTAAAAGTTATTTTTTTGGAAGATTTAATTTTTTTTAGAATCTTTAACGATGTATTTGGATTAATTATAAACATAGATTTTGTTTTTTTTACATTTACAAAAGGTATCCATACATTTACTTGGAAAAGTGACTCTCCGCTGAAAAAATCTGAATGCATATTTAAAAGAGATTTATCATCTTTAGGATATTGTATAGATAAATTAGCTTTACTCTTTGCTATTTCATTTCCAACTGTATTATCTATTACTTTTTGAGACGATTTATATATTAAATTTTGAAATTTTTTATCAGAATTAATTTCTCTGTAAAGATGTAGTCGTAAATTATTTATCTTATCCAAAGAGTAAGATTTATGAAAAAAGTCAAGATTGACAGATTTGACCTTGGTTTTTTTTTTTATTTTTTTTATTAATATTTTTTTTATCTTGTATAAATATTTTTTTTCAAGTTTAAATTTATCGTAACCATTTTTTAAAAATAATTTTGAGTTCATATTCAAATTTTAGTAAGACTGTTAATATATTTTAAATAGGAAGTTGAGTCAGTAATTTTTGAATTACCAAGATATTGTGAATGCATTCCTGCGTAAACATTACCCAAAAAAGGTATAAGATTTTTGTTAATATTTTTTTGAGATATGAGCATTGAGGTTATGGCAAAATAAGCATCTCCGCAACCTGTGGTATCTACAACTTTTGCATCAAAAACAGGAGAGTAATATTTTTTTTTTCCATATAAATAAACGCTACCATTCTGTCCAAGAGTAATAGATTTGCTGCCTCTTAGTTTAATTATTTTTTTTTCAATTAGTTTTATATTAGGATTTTGTAATTGTAGACCTAGCTGCCATTCTTTTAAGTCAAGAGATAAATATTTATATTTTTTATACTTAGTAAATATATTAGAACCAAAATTTAAAGAATTTGTTTGTACATTGACAAAAAAATTTTTTCGTATCCTTTCTAAATTTTTAATAATTTGTTTGGTAAACATTCCAATGCCAAAGTCAGCAACAATTACGTTTTTTGAATTCAAAGATTTAATTTTTTTAATAATTTTAGTTGTAATATTTTTTTTAAATTCTATATTTTTGTAGTTAGCAATCTGAACTAGTTTTTGTATTCTACCTTCGTTAATAAGGCGCTCTTTTTCTTGTATTTCGTGGTTCACGACACTTATAATATTTATATTCTTAAAATTTTTTAAAAATTTATTTAATATTTTTTTATTTCCAAATGTTATTAAATTTATTTTTTTATAAAATTTCGATAAAATTTGAGCAATAGAAACTACGCCACCCGAATAATTAAAAGTTTCTTTTTTAACAAGTGATAATGTCGGATCTTTGGTTGCTTTTCCAGAAACTTCACAATAAGTATATTTATCAATTATTGGTTCACCAATTATAGTTATTTCTTGCTTAGATATATTTTCAAAAAGTTTCTTAATTTTTTCAAAAGAGGTTTCTTTTTTTATAATTTTTAAAATTTTAATTTGTTCTTTATTCCACTTTAAGAGATTTTTATTTAAAATATGAGACGAACTCATCAGTTTAGTTTCAGTGATAAAAAACTTACCTTTATTTTTTTTTAGCTCTTTGATTTCTTTAGTTAAATTATTTGTAAAATCTTTTTTTAAATAGTCTTGACCTTTAAAATAAATATTAGGTTTTAAATATTTTATAACATTATTGGCTATTAGATTGTTATTTATGTAAACATAGTCACATATTTCTAAAGATTGTATTATGGCAGCTCTTTTTAAATCACTATTATAAGGTTGATTTGGTCCTTTTCTTACAAACTCGTCTGAAGTTAAACTGACTATTAGTATATCACAATTTTTTTTTGCTTCTGTAAAGTGCTCTATATGACCATAGTGTAAAATATCAAATACACCATGGCATAATCCTATTTTCTTTTTTTTAAATTTCTTTCTTAAGGTAATTAAATCCCTTTTGTTTTTGATTAACTTCATATTTTCCACCACTTTTCTAAAGGCAAAGCATTATTATAATTATTATTTAATATTCTTTCTTTGATATTCATCGCTTGTTCTATACAGTCGTCTATATCTACTTCATACCTATAACTGCCAGCTCTTCCAATACTAAAAAACCAATCAGGTAATTTTTTTAAATATTTATGGGATTTTTGAATTTCTTTTTTAAATGGCAGAGGATAATGTTTTCCATTTTTAGAAGGTATTTCCATGCCAATCAAGGTTGTATTAGATTTGTGTTTAGTAAATTTTTTGTATTCAACAAGTCTAGTGAACTTTTCGTTATTAGCATAATATAAAAAATAAACATTTTTAGGAAAAATTTCTTTGCTAGGAAAAACAATCTTGTGAAAATCTCTTCCAATAAATTTTAGTTCTCCATATTTTTTGTTAAAAAATATATCAGGAGAAATGGTATTGATGATAATATCAAAATATTTTTTTTTACCATTGATAATAAATTTTTTTTTTTTAAGATTAGATAATTGAAAATTAGCATTTAAAATTATTTTAACTTGTTTTCTATTTATTTTGTCAAAAAAATCATTGTATCCATTTTTTTTAATTGGATATGCTGAAATAGCTTTGTTCCAAGCAGCTCTAGGACCTTTTTTTAGTGTTGCTCCTTTTGGAGACCATTTAAATGTATCTATTTTTTTAACATCATTTACCAACCACATTTTTTTATTATATTTATCAATCATTTTTGAGTATAAAGTTTTACCAATTGAGTTGATCCAATAATCTTGCATATTTTTAGAATTTTTTATCTTTAATTTATTTCTCTTTACAAGTTCGCCACTTATTTTTTTTTGATCTGGCATTTTTTTTATATCCGCTATATTAAGTGGATAATTATAAAACTGGTTATCTTGCTCAACGTATGTAATGAACTCGTGTTCATTGCATAGTCTCATTGGAGTTATTTTATTTAAGTATTTATATACTTTTTTATTATGCGTTAAAAAATGACGAGGACCAAAAGTGTAAGGGTGGCCACCATAAAAATTAGTTCTAACTCCTGCTCCTAAAAATGAATTTTTTTCAATAAGAGTTACATTCAGGTTTTTTAGCGGTCCTAATAATCTTGCTGATGCAGTTCCAGCAAAACCACCTCCAATTATAAGAACTTTTTTTTTCATTAAGATTTTTTAATAATATCTTTTACGATTTTGTCTTTGTTTATACCATGAAGATCAAGCATATCTTGTTGCTTTTCATAAGTATGAAAGAATTGATCTTTGAGAGAATATGATAAAATTGTTTTATTAAACTTCAATTCTTGAGCCAAAACTTTTATATCATGAGCTAACCCATTAATAACTGAATGATCTTCAATAATAACGATTGTTTTGTATTTTTTAAAAATTTTTTTTATTCTTGGGTTGTCGAGAGGTTTTAAAGTATGAACGCTATATAATGAAGGGTAAATTTTATTTTTATTCAAATCCTTTAAAACATTATCCGCAACACTTATTATTGGACCATAAGACAAAATACATATTTTTTTCCCATTTTTTATTTTTCTTATCTTGCCGAATTGCCATTTGTCTATAGAATTTTTTGTGTAATTCTTTTCTCCAGATTTTCCAATACGAAGATAAATCGGATTTTTAGAAAAATTACAGCAATAATTTACAGCATATCTTAATTCCATTGGATCGCATGGAGCAATCACAGACATGTTTGGAATACTTTTGGCAATCGATATATCCTCTTGGGTTAAATGAGTTCCTCCTAGATTAGAATAAATTGTTCCGGCTCCCATTCCCACAATAGTTACTGGTAAGTTTTGATAGCAAAGATCATCTCTAATCATTTCAAATGGTCTGTATAAAGAAAATGTAGCAATTGTATAGGCAAATGGTCTTTTTCCTCTCATTGCAAGTCCCGCCGCAACACCAATCATAATTTGTTCTGCGACACCAACATTTATAAATCTTTCTGGATAATTATTTCTAAATTTTGCCATGCTTCCAGCTGGAGAAATATCAGCAGCAACTATATGAATTTTTTTATTTTTTTTTGCGTGTATATAAAGTTCGTCTGAAAAAGCATTTCTCATTTATTTAACTCTTTTTTTGCTTGAATATATTCTTCTTTAGTTGGAGATTTGTAATGCCACATTGGAATATTTTTCATAAAGCTTACTGGGAATCCTTTTATAGTTTTTGCTATTAAAGCCATTGGTTTTTTTTTGTTTCTTTTTTTTATTAGTTCATAAATTTCTTTACTATTATGACCATTACATTTTTTAGAATACCAGCCAAAACTTTCAAATTTTTTTTCTATTGGATAAAGATATGGATGTGTAATTGATGTTTTTTCTAAACTTTGTAAATTGTTATTATCTACTATTAAGATTAAGTTGTTTAAATTTAAAGAGGGTATAAGCATTATGGCCTCCCAGGTTGACCCCTCTTGTAATTCTCCGTCACTAATTACTACAAACATTAAATTTTTTGTTTTTTTTTCTGCAATAGCTATTCCTGTTGACATTCCTAGTCCATGTCCTAGCGATCCAGTTGATGCATTTATTCCAGGGTTGCCTCTATCAGGATGTACACCGAGCATCCCTCCTTTTTTACAGTATCTATTAAGATCTTTTGTCTTTAAAATTTTTTTGTCTTCAAGAATAACATACTGAAGTATTGAGGAATGTCCTTTGCTAAGAATAAAACATTCTTTTTCTATTTTAGTTTTTAAAAAATAGTTGAATATGACTTCCAAAATTTCTGTACATGAAAAAGAACCTCCAATATGAAGTGCACTTACTTTTTGAGACAATTCTAAAATTCTTAATCTATATTTTTTACATCTATCTAAAGAATTTTTTTTATTAAATTTGTACATATTATTTAGTTATAATTTTATTTTTTAAAAGTAATTTAAGGTTCCAATTTTTTAAACTAGGTTTAAATCCTTTATCAAACATTTTTTTTAGATCGTTTATTGCATCAATATGATTATACATCTGTCTAAATCCAATTTTAATAAGTTTATCTGAATTCATTCTGTAGCTTCGTGGATCATTGCTTTTTTTTATTATTATTTTTGAGGGTATAATTTTTTTTACATTATTTGCAATTTTTCTTACATTAACATTTTCAAAACCAACATTGTATGTTCCTGTCATATTATTTTTTATAAAAAAATCGTAAGCTCTAATCATGTCTTTTATGTGAAGTAGAGGCCTTATTTGTTTTCCTCCTAATATGTTAATTTTTTTTTTATAATAAGCTTGATAGCAAAATAGGTTTAAAACTACATCTAGTCTCAATCTATTCGAAGCACCACAAACAGTTGCGGGTCTCAAAATTACAGTTTTTAATTTATTTTTATAGTTTTGAATTACTTTTTCACAAATCATTTTTGATTTATTGTAGTCTGTAATCGGATCTAATCCTAAACTTTCAGTTACTTTTTTTTCTTTTTTCAATCCATATATACTTCCTGAAGAAGCAAAAATAAATTTTTTAACTCTATGTTGAACACATGCTTCCATCATTTGATATGTTGCTAATGGTCCACTTTCCCAAGTGTCTCTAGCATTAATTTCGCATAGAGGATCATTTGACAAATAGGCTAGATTTATAACAATGTCTTTATTTTTAAATATTTTATGATTTAATTTTCTTACATCACCCTTTATTTTTTTTATTTTTTTATTTAAAAAATTACCAAACCAAAATGTATCGTAACAATCGACATTATGACCTTTTTTAACAAGATAATTAGATAATTCTGTACCAATATAACCAGCTCCACCAATTATCAAAATTTTTTTTTTCATTTAATGATCTGATTATTTATATATAAATAGTTTTCGAATGCAATTATTTATCACTGGATCAGGAACATTAATTGGTAACACTTTATCAAATTACTTCCAAAAGAAAAATTATAAAATAATTTCTTCTTATAGAAAAACATTTCCCAAAAATCTTAAAAATAAAAAGAGAATTGTAATTAAGAAAATAGATTTAGAAAAAAAAATAAATATAAAAAAAAAATTTGATACACTAATTCATTGCGCATCAGCTATACCGGATTATAAGTTAAGTGATAAAAAAATTAATAAAATTAATGTTTTGGGTTTTAAAAAGTTATTAGAAAATTGCGCAAGATACAATTGTAAAAAAATTATTTTATTATCTACTATGGATACTTACGGTAAAATAAATGTAGACAAAATCAATGAAAATTATGTTGGAAAAAATATAAAAGCTTACGGAAAGTCCAAAAAAATTATGGAGATGATGCTATATAGATTTTGCAAAAAAAATAAAATAAATGGTTTTATTTTTCGTCTACCAGGAGTGATAGGTAAAAATTCTAAACATAATTTTCTATCAAATTTACTAAATAAATTAATAAAGGGAGAAGATTTAGAAATTTCTAATCCTAAGTTAAAATTTAATAATTTAATTCATGTTAAAAATTTATGTATTTTAGTTGAAAAAACATTTAAAAAACAAGGTTTTTATGTATTTAATGTTGGATGCAAGTATCCAATGTACTTGATAAGTATAATTAAATTTTTAAGAAAAAAAGTTGGTAATAAAAAATCTAAAGTAATTATTTCAATAAAAAAAAATAAAGGCTTTTGCATTAATATTAAAAAAATTTTAAAACACAATTACAATATATTTTCTACAAAAAAATCTCTTAGTCTATTTATAAAGGAAAATATTTAATTAAATTTTTTTTTAGTATATTTTATTATTTTGTTTTCATTTTCTAGTTTTTGGAGTATTTATTGAAAAATGGCATATCCTTTAAAAGTTTTTTTAGAGCTAGCAAAATTAGACCAAAAACTGATAAAAAATAAAAACGTAATCGGAGTAGGAAGCCATAATATATCTTTTGAAAAAATATCGAAAAAATATGAAAAAATACTAAATATTGACTGCGCTTATATTAATAAAAAAATTAAGACACTACACACTTTAAATAGTAAGAACAACGATGATGGCTACTATGATCTCAATAAAGAAATAGTAAAATATCTATTAGATAAAATTGGATTTGGTAGTTATGAAGATGCTGATATTAATGGGTTGGCAGATATAAAAATAAATTTAAATGAAGAAGTCCCAATTAATCTACAAAATAAGTTCGGAGTAGTCATAAATAGCGGCACCTCAAATTATGCAACTAACATAATTAAAGCGTATGAAAATTCTATGAAATTATGTGATTTAAATGGATATGTAGTAAATTTTTGTGAACCAATAAATTTTAATAGATTTCCTCTCTCACCATCTCCAAATTTTTTAATTGATATTTTTTGTAAGAATGGTTTTAGAGTTAATTATGCACAAATTATAAAACACAATGAGGATGGTTCGTTCGTAGCCGATTTAAAAATGTTTTATAATTATAAAGAATATTATTTAATTCAATATCTTAGTTTTTTTCAATTTCTTGGGCATATATTTTATGAATTTTGTACTTATTTTTTAGGAAGAAAAAATAAAAGTTATATTGACCCTAGAGATTATCACAAAATAAAAAAAAAAAAATTTACTGATTTCTCAAAAAAGTACCCTTCCGTTAAATTTGAAAAATTAAAGAGTCTTTTGATTAAAATTACCTCAAAATTTGCAAGACCTTTTTATAATAAGCATAAGAAATCTGGTAGAGTAATTTTATATTTAATGTTTCAAAAAATCGAAGTTAATGAAATTAATATAGAAAATTATAATGAAAGTTCATTACATTACGAAATTGAATACAAACTTTAATTCTTGACAAAATTTATAACTATAATATTTTATTTTCCATACTGAATCATGGTGGGGAATAAGTGTGTAATTCATTTGCTCTTCCTGGAACCGTAAAAGTCGGAGTGCCACCCAGTAAAGTCCGCTGTTGAATGAAGGCCAGGAAAAGTCTAATTCTAC
>MDTG01413046.1_pt1 | contig 16712 bp, 16 predicted proteins | sample 811421 | NCBI WGS metagenome assembly MDTG01 (sample SAMN05326645, study PRJNA326480) | marine metagenome | isolation source: seawater | place: Pacific Ocean: South East | collected 2011
AGATAATTCTAAAATAATTCTTGGAAGTGAAATAATAAAATAGTTAATAAACTGATATTTTTCTGCCTCTTTAATTTTATTTGAATAATTATTAAAAATATAATTACTTAAATTGTAAATTTTAAGTTCTTTAAAAAGTCCAATCATTTCATAAATAATATTAATTACTTTAGAGGCTAAGTTTTGAACTTTTTTTCCTCTTTGAAAAAGTTTTTTTTTATTGAGAAAATAAAATACTGCAACTATCAAAAAAAATACTAAGAATAAAAAAACTGTTATCTCTTTATTTGAAAAAAATAATAAAGACACAATAGCGATTAAGATTAAGCTTTCTTTTAATAAATTAAAAAGATTAAGTATATATATAGAAGTATTACCTACATCTACTGAAAGAATTCTAATAATTACCGCAGAATTATTCCTTATTAAATTTAAATAATCTTGGCTCAAATAATATCTAAAAAGTTTTTGTGAAATAAAAATTTTAAGATTTTTAACTACTTTGCCTTGATAAAAAATTATAGATGCATGAAATAGATTTTTAAATACAAACAAGCAAATAATTAATATACATATAAATTCGAGTTGATTTTTTTTGGGTAAATTTAATAAGTAATTTTGAATTAAATCTAAGTTCATATATTGTAAATTAAAATTTTTTTGGTCTAACATTGAGCTTAATAAAACTGGTATGGAAGCTAGGCCAATTATTTCTAAAACTGATAAAATTAGAAGAAAAAAGACTAATAAAAACAAAAGTATTAATTGATTTAATTTGAGGCTTAAATAAAGACTTTTTATTTTATTCATTTTGAAAATATTAAAAAATTAACTTATTACTGCTTATCGCTAAGTTAAAATCTTTCTTTGAAAAAGTTTTTTTTAATTTTACAATTCTCATAAAAAAATCAACACTTTTTTCTAAAGAATAATTATATTCATTTTTTTCATTTATATTAAATTTTTCAATTACTTTTGGTTTTATGAAAAAACCATTTTTATCTAAATTAATTGCAGGTCCTTTTATTTCTAACAGGTTATCAGTTTGTTCCACAATTCCATTTTGAAATAAGAAAAATAATCTCTTCGAATATGCTGAATTATATGTCGAAAAGATGTTAACTATTGATTTATTATTAAGCTCTAATTGGACTGATGAAGTATCAAAACTATTACCTACACCAGAAAAATTCATTAAATGAGGTTTATTGATTTTTTTTATACCAAAATGAAAATTTATCAAATCTATCCAGTGGATTGATACAATCTCATAAACTCCTTTTGGGGATTTCATTATGTTGGATCTCCAACTTTTTTTATATTCTTTTTTAAGAGCTAAGCCATGTGAATGAACTAAATTAGAACATAATAATTTTCCTAGTTTATACGTTTTTCTTTTTTTTAAAATCTCGGAGATTTTGAAAAATCTAAAATTATAATTAAAGAAAATTTTATTTGATCTTATTTTTTTAAGTTGCTCAATTTCTTTTCTTGAAGAAACTGGAGGTTTTTCGCAAAAAATATACCTCTTGTGATGAAGTTTTTTTATATAGCTTAAGTGTGTTTTATTGGGGCTGATAATATAAATAACATTACACTCTTTAAGTTTTTTAAATTCCTTAACATCATAATAATTGGGCTTATTAGGTTTATATAAAAAAAAATTAATTTTCTTTTTTTTTAAAATGATTTGAATTCTTTTTGAATGAAATCCATTACCTATAACTCCTACTCTCAACAAAAAGTTACTCCGCATTTATTGCATGGATTTACTTTGCTTCTTTTATTTTCTAAATGTTCCTCTCTTAATTTCTTAATTATCTCTCCATTCCAAATTTCTTTGATAGTTTTTTCTTTAAAATTTCCATAAGACAAATAGCTTTTATAGTCTGCATCGCATGGATTAACTTTTCCATCAAACCAAATATACATTCTATCCCACAAAAATTCACAGGGATCATTAGTTGTTAAATCTTCTTTGTTTTCATATGTATTCCATCTTTCGAGAGGATAACTTGCAGTTACATGATCTGAACGTTTTATCCAAAAATCTCTGAATTTTTCTCTATCCAATGTTTTTTCATTGTCTATTCCCGAAATCCTAATTTCAGTTGTAGAGTCTGGATAAAACTCTTTTCTAATATTGAACAACATGTCTACTCTTTTTACGACGTCCTCAAAATTACTGTTTAATCTTAATCTTTCGTAATGTTCTTTAATGTAATGATCTCCAGATATCACTACTTGATTAACATTGTTACTAAAAATTGCATGACATATTTTTTCAGAGAGAAATGTTGCATTTGAGTTAAGTTTAAATTCAAAAATATTTTTTTTATTTGCTACATACTCAATCATTTTATCTAATTTTTTATGAAGTGTAGGCTCACCTCTACTTGCAATAGTTACAGCTCCAACTCCTAACTCATCAGCTTCATCAATTATTTTTTTATAAAGTTCAAAATCCATAACTCCCATGTATGGTTTTTTGGTAAATGATTTATCTGATTGAAAACAAAAAGGACACCTAAGATTGCAAGTTGAAACTGGCTCTACTAACAAGTAAGGCGGGTATCCTAAATTTATTTTTTCTTTACCACATTTATGAAATTTGTATCTGAAAACTGCATATTTAAAAACCTTTTCTAGATCTCCAAGATGTTTATTAATATATAGCTCAACATGTTTGTTAATTGGAAAGTTGAATTCTCTGTTCTCCTTTAAATACTTTAAAAATTCAGATCCGTGCTTGTCTGGGTATTTTTTCAGGATTATCTCAAAAAAAGACAGATTTTTAAAAAAGAAATTTTCTAATTTTTCTTTATCAACTTCACTGCCTATGGACTGAATGATCCTTTTTTCTGAGCTTAAAGTGCTAGAATTAAAATTGTTCTTCATATTTTAAATTGACTATATATAAATTCTATATTGTTATTAAAGTATATTTATATCAAACTATTAATAAAAAAACCTTTAAAATATCAAGTATTAGATCTGTAATATTTATAAATAATAAATGGATAAATAAATTTTGTTAACTATATTGATTTAATTTTATGAAAATAATATCTATTATTCCTGCACGGTCAGGCTCAAAAAGAGTTAAAAATAAAAATATTAGAAAGCTAATGGGTTTACCATTATTAGCACACACAATTAAACATTCGTTAAGCTCGAAATTAATAAGTAGAACTATAGTGAGTACGGACTCCAATAAATATGCAAAGATAGCAAAAAAATATGGAGCTGAAGTTCCATTCTTAAGACCAGATAAAATTTCTGGAGATAGATCTACAGATCTTGAATGCTTTCAACATTGTATAGACTTTTTAAAAAAGAACGAAAGTTATACTCCAGACATTATTGTACATCTAAGAGTCACTTATCCAATAAGAGAAAATAATATAATAGATAATTGTATTAGATTATTTTTAAAAAAAAGTAATTATCACTCCCTTAGAACTATTTCAAAATCTGAAGATCCCATCGAAAAAATGTGGTATAAAAGAAAAGATAATTCAATATTTAACCCTATTACAAAAAACACTCAAAATCATAGTGTCTCAGATCAATCATTGCCACAAAGTTATCATCAAAATAATTGTGTAGATCTTTTAAGAGTAAAAAATACAATCTTAAAAAATAAAATAGCAGGCACGAAAATTTTAGGGTATGAAATGAAACATAATTTCGATATTGATTATCCTGAAGATTTAAAAAAAATAAAAAGGTATCTTGCTAAAAATAAAAATTAATTTTTTAAGTCAGAAACAAAAAATGGTTGATCTTTAACCATTTCTTTTTTGAATTTTTTTCCGATAAAAGAATCTAAGTGGGATGGATCCAGTCCTACTCCACCATTAACTTTAAAAGAAATATCTTGTATCGTTATTTTTTTATTTGGTAAAATTTTTCTAGCTGCAACAATACTTTTTACTTGTTTTAATAGCTTTTCTTTTTCTTCTCTCATCTGATGTTTTGTATTTGAACCAAATGCCTTTTTAGCATTGGTTAAATACTCTATGGTTTTTTTCAAACCTACAAACTCTAAAGAAAAAGCGTGATCAGTTCCTTTCATTGCTCTATTTAATGTTACGTGTTTTTCTATGACTCTAGCGCCTTTAACAAATGCAACTAGATCCATGGCTATACCAGACTCATGAGAGGATAATCCTATAATCGTATTTTTAAATTTTTTCATATATGTATTAATTACATTCAAATGAAATTGATCATATTTAGGTGGATAAATAGATGTACATTGCATTAAACAAAGATTTTTATTTATTTTAGTAAATTCTTTATGCGCACGAATAACTTGTGCCATAGTCGCACTGCCTGTACTCATAAAAGTTGGTTTCTTAGTCTTTGCTATTTCTTTAATTAAAGGAATATTTGTAATGTCAGCTGAAGCAATTTTGTAAGCTTCTAAATTTATAGATTTAAGATCAGAAACACTTTGGAGATCAAAAGGAGTACACATAAATAAAAGGCCTTTTTGTGTTGCATATTTTTTTAATAGTTTGAATTGATTAAGACTTAATTCAAGTTTTTCTCTATGTATGCCATATGTACGACCATATGAATTTGGATTATCATAAATTGAGTCATAAATTTTTTTTGTAAATAAATTTTTATTGGATCTTTTTTGAAATTTTACAGCGTTTACGCCTGCAAGTTTACACATATCTATAAGTTTTTTTGCTGTTTCTACGCTTCCACAGTGATTTGCACCAATTTCAGCAACAAAAAAACAGTTTGAGTCTTGAGTTATTGTTTTTCGAAATATTTTGAATTTTCTAGCCATTTTTAAATTTTTAATTAAAAATATATTGTAAAGTGTATATAGTACTTCTTTTTTTAATGAAACTCTACAATTTAAACAAACAAATTATTTTAATCACAGGAGCTTCTGGATTCTTAGGTTTGCAGTATTCAAAATTCTTGTGCGAGCAGGGGGCAATGGTTTACGGGATAGATTTAAAAGAAAATAAAAAAATTATTGGTCTAAAAAAAAAATATAAAAACTTTAAGTTTAATAAATGTGATATTACAAATGAAAAACATTTAACAGCTTTAACAAACAAGTTGTTTAAAAAGGATGTTCCAACTGTATTGATAAATAATGCTGCATTAGACTTTTCACCAGATGATAAGGATGATTTTATCAAACCATTTGAGAAATATTCAAATGAAGCATGGAATAAAGCTATGGATGTAAATGTTAATGGAGTTTATTTGTGTTGTAAAATAATTGGCTCAAAAATGGCAAATAAAAAAAGAGGTTCAATAGTGAATGTATCCTCTATATATGGAATTGTTTCTCCAGACCCAAAAATTTATGAAAACAAAAATAAAAAAAAAAAGTTTATTAAACCAATTACATATTCAGTGTCTAAAAGTGCAATAATAAATTTAACAAAATACCTCGCAGTTTACTGGGCAAAAAAAAATGTAAGGGTAAACAATTTGATACTCGGAGGAATGCAAAATAAACAAAATAAAATATTTATTAAAAATTATTCTGAGCGAGTCCCGATTGGAAGAATGGCCAAAATTAACGAATTTAACGGCCCAATTTTATTTTTAAGCTCAGATCTTTCAAGCTATATGACTGGAGCAAACTTAGTTGTAGATGGTGGCTGGACGGCAATATAAAAATGGGCGAACAAACTACTTACGTAAATAAAAAATTAAAAAAAAACGAGGAAGAACTATTTTATTTTGAAAAATCTGAATTTAATAAAATAATCAAAATAAAAAGCAATTGGCTTATCAAAAAAAAAGTTCTTTCAAATATGTTGAGATTAAATGTTTTGTACATGATTCAAAACGCTGGATCTGGGCATATTGGTACAAGTTTTTCATCTATTGATTTAGTAAACTATGTTTATTTTGATTTTTTAAATAAAGAGGATATTTATTTTTCATCTAAAGGACATGATGCACCAGCATTATATTCTGTGTTGATGGCCAAAAATATAATTCCTTTTTCTAATATTCACAATTTTAGAAGAATTAAAGGTTTACCTGGTCATCCAGATGTAAAAACCAAAGGAATTTGCACAAATACTGGATCTTTAGGTATGGGTATTTCGAAAGCCAAGGGTTTTCTTTTAGCCAATAATTTTAAAAAAAAAAATAGAAATGTTGTTGTTCTTACTGGTGATGGAGAGCTTCAAGAAGGTCAATTTTGGGAGTCATTAATGAATATTCCAAAAAATATCTCAAAAAATTTGATAATAATAGTTGATAACAACAAATATCAATCAGACTTAACTGTTCAAAATACAAGTTCTCTTGGAAATTTGAAAAATAAACTTGAGACATTTGATATTAAAACATTCTCCTGTGATGGTAATAATTTCAATGATATAAAAAAAACCTTTAATAGAATTAAAAAAATAAACGCACCTAAAGCGATAATCGCTAATACAATTAAAGGAAAGGGAGTTAGTTTTATTGAGGGCAAACCCTCGATTAAAAACATGTACTATAATTATCACTCTGGTTCATTAAAATATAAAGAATATTTAGAGGCAGTAAATGAACTTATTAAAAATTTCAAAAAAATTGACAAAAAATTACCTAATTTAAAGCTGACAAAAAAAATAAATCCAATCAGAAATTTAATAGATGATCATCAAAACTTTATAAGTGAATATTCTCAAAAAATATTAGAATTTGGGAAAAAAAACAAAAAAATAGTTTGTTTAGATGCAGATTTAGTTGTCGACACCGGTCTAAAGAAATTTAAACACAAATTTCCAAATCAATTTATAGAGTGCGGGATAGCGGAACAAGATATGGTTTCAATTGCTGGATCATTAGCTTCATCCGGCAAAATACCAATCGTTCACTCATTTTCTTGTTTTTTGGTCTCCAGAGCTGCAGAACAAATTTATAACAATATAACTCAAAATTCTAAAGTCATTTATGTAGGATCTTTATCTGGAGTACTACCGGCTGCACCTGGTCATAGCCATCAATCATTAAGAGATATTTCATTAATGTCTTCTATGCCAAATGTAATCATCATTGAACCGATCGATATTTCTCAATTGCCAAAAGTGTTAAATTGGTCAATTAATAAAACAAAAAAAAGTATATTCTTAAGAATAAATTCAATTCCACTAAAAAACTATAAAGAATTAAATAATAAAAAAAAAATTAGTTTAGGGAGAGGTGAAATTATTGCAAAAGGAAATAAGGCTACAATTATAGCCTTAGGACCAGTAATGGTCAGACAAGCTATTGAGGTTAAAAATAATCTTAAAAAAATAAAAAAAATTGATGTAGAAATAATTTCAACAATTTATGCAAATTCATTTGATCACAGATGGTACAAAAATGTAATAGATAAAAAAAATGGTCCAATATTTGTATTAGAAAACCATTTTACCTTTAATGGTTTTTTTTCATTCATATGCCAAAGTTTTATAAAAAATAAAATCGGTACTAATAGAAATATATACAATTTTGGGTTTGAAGAAATTCCAGCATGTGGAACAAATAAAGAAGTTTTATCCTATCATAACATAGATATAAAATCGATTTATAAAACAATATTAAACAAGTTATAAATTTTGAAAATGAAAGATGTATTATTTATAACTGGGTTTGAGAAGTTAACAGCTACTATGAATGTAAATTCAGAATTAATAAATAATCTTTCAAAAAACTTTAAAAATATTTATTTTGTCAACTCAGGTAATTTAGCTTTTCCAAAAGATAATAAAATTGATGAAAATATTAAAAATATAAAAAAATTATCAAACATGTATTTTATCAATCCAATTGATTTCAAAGAATTTAATAATTTTTTAAAAGACAAGAATGTGTTTGTGATTAGTAATTATGGAACTTATTTATATGCGGCAAAATTAAATTTTTTTTTAAAAAGAAAAAAAATAAAGATTTTTCAAATCTCAAACTTGGGGTTTTTCAATGTTCCAATAAAATATGATTTCAAATTAAACCTATACCCAATATTAAAACATTTTTTTTCAACTATTTTTTTTAAAAAAATTTCAGTTATTTTATCTTATTTAGGAATATTTCCTAAAATTGAGGTTAGATTTATTAGTAACAAAAATATTATCGATGAAATATATAAAAATCCAATCAAAAAAATTTTATACAAAAATAAATTCTTTTTTTCTAAAAGGCTAGAATTGGTAAATAGTAAAAGTTATGAGTTATATAAAAAAAATACATTTGATATTAGTGAGAAATACATAGTTCATCTTGATAAAGAATTTGACTGGCCTGAACTAGTTGCTTTTAGAGGTAAGTATAATGTTAAAAAATTAGAGAAACATTATTTTTATTTAAATAAATTTTTATCAAAATTATCGAATGATTTTAACAAAGAAGTTAAAATATGTATTCATCCAGGTTATGAATTAAAAAAATTTAAAAAATTTTTTCCTAACTTTGAAGTTATTCAATTTAAAACATCTGAATATATATATAAATCATATATTGTCACAATGATAGATTCGAGTGCGATAGTTGATGCTATATTACTTAAAAAAAAAATTTTAGGATTAACATCAAATTACATGGGATTAAATGAAATGAACTACAGCTTAAACAATATAAATAGATATGGAGTAAAACATTTAGACATAGAAAAGGATTACTCTCAAAGCAAAAAGTATATTTTAGATGAAATGGAAAAAAAAATTTATAATTATGATAAATATATATCTGAACATCTTTGTTTTGATAAAAATGTGTGTGCTTATGATAAAATTATCAAAATTTTAAAAGAAGAAAATTTATAATCTTTGGGCTTTAACCAGATCATTGCCAATTTTTGGGATTTAATTGATTTTGTTTTAAGTTTCCTAATTGTTTTGGAATAGTTAATTTTCCACTTATTTTTTCAATAGTTTCGACAGTTTGTTTTAATTGTAAATAATTATTAGTACCCAGAATAATCTTATCAATCATAGAGAAAGATAATATGTACTGTAAACTTGCATATAGCTTAGAAATATTTCTTTTTTTTACCCAACTATCAAAATAAGCTAAAACCTTTTGTAAATGCTTAAATTTTTTTGGTATATGGGAAACGTTACTTAACAACATTCCCTGTAAAAAAATAGATCTTATATGAATTTCAACTCCTTTTTTTTTTAATATCTTAATAAAATTATTTTTCAAAATTTTTTGATCTAAGATATTTGCCTGAAATTGAATAATTTGAAATCCATATATCGAAAATGATTTTTTAATTTCATTTATATTATATGCAGAAAAACCAATTTTATTTATAATTTTTTTTTTTTTTAAAGCTTCTAAATATTCAATTATTTGGATAAATTTTTTTTTTATCAATTTGGTAAGGAGGATAATGAAACAAAACTGCATATAGTTTTTTTGTTTTAAGATCATTTAAAGATTTTGAAATGATTTTTTTTACAAAATTTTGTGGGTCAGAAATTGAGTTTGGTATCTTTGGAATTTTCGTAATAATCCTCAGATTAGATGAATTTTCTCCAATAATTTTTTGGGAATTTGAATAATTAAAAGCTGTATCTATGTATGATATTTTTTTTGATTTTATATATCTAAAAATTTTAGAAATTTCCTTTTTTTTTACTTTTGATTTTTTATATCCATAGTAGCTTCCAAAATTTGCGGAACCTAAGCAAATTTTTTTTAAGTCTGATATCATTTAACTTTCTAATCTATGCGTTTGAATAACCACCATCTACGATTAAATTTTGACCATTTATATAAGCTGATAAATTACTACTCAAAAATATTACAACGTTAGCGATATCATCCTCTGTTCCCATTCTGCCTAACGGTGTTTTATCTAGATATCTTTTTATAAATTTTTTAGGCTGACTTCTAAATATTCCTCCAGGAGATATAGCATTAACTCTTATTTTTGGTGCAAGAGCATTTGATAACATTTTCGTGTATTGGACCAGACCAGCTTTTGATACACCATATGCAAGAGGAGCTTTTAAACTTGTATCTTTGTAAAGTTTATAATCATATCCAAGAAAAGAATAAATAGATGAGATGTTTATAATGGATGCAGAACTTGATCTCTTTAAATTTTTTAACAAGCAATTTGTTAAATAAATAGTATTATTTAAATTCAACTTTTCATATTTTTCATTATAAGACTCTTTTTTGAAATTCCTTTTATTAGCTTCACTTGTTCCAACATAACTTGCGTTATTAATAAGAATATCAATTTTTTTAAATTTTTGGTTAATTTTTCTTATTATTTGATTTATATCATCTCTATCTTCTAAGTTAGCTGGTAAGAACATTCTGAGATCTTTATTCTTCTTAAAATTTAAGTCTGTGCCAATAATTTTAACGCCTAAACTTGCAAGTTTGTTTGCAATTTTTTTTCCAATGTACCCGTTACAGCCAGTTAATAAGCAAACCTTATTTTTTAATTTTATTAAATCTTTCTTCATTAGGTTAGTTCTATATTAAAATCTATTTCATTCAATAATTACTAAGATTTTTTTTTTTTATAAGTCTAGCGAATTCAAGATCTATTAATGTGTCAATGTCTGTAGCTCTTATTTTTGGAATCACAATGCTTCCGATTTTTCCTTCGTGAATTGATTTTTTTTTTCTTATAAATCCACATTTTAAAATATAAAAAAAAGTTGTCATGTCGTATACTTTCGGAACAGCCTGCCTTCTAAAAAAAATTTTTTTGCTCTTTTTAGAAAGCTGAAGAATATTACCTTTTTTTTCAAGCATATTGTAATATGGGTTTTTTCCACTTTCAGTAACTGCAATTACTATATCATGGTTATTCTTTTTAAATAATCTTAGTCCTTTGTTTACGTCAGAAAGTTTTCTATTTGGAGATGTAGTTGGCAAAACAATAATAATTTGTTCATCTTTAAATCCCATTTTGTTAATAAAATTTTGCCACACTTTCCACTCAGGTGTGTTATCTTTTGATAATAGTTTAGATCTTAAAAAAGGAACAATAGCTCCTGAATTTTCTGCAATAGATTTGTATTTATTAGAGTCCGTTGATACGTAAATTGATTTAATATTTGGAATTTTTTTTGCCTGATTTATTGTTGATTCCAATAAATTAAATTTTCCAATTTTTTGAATGTTTTTGTCTTTAATGCCCTTTGAACCAGATCGTGCACAAATTAAAACAATTTTTTTTCTGTCAATCATCTGTTCCATCTTTATTGGCTGTATGTCTCAGTTGCCAATCATTTTTTATTTTTTTCCATAAGTGAGGTGATCTAAACTTATCTAAAGTTTTAAAAAATTTTGAACGCTTAATATTTAAGTACTCTAAAATTTCATCAAAGTACGTGTCAGGAAACTCACCATCATATTTTTTAATCAATTTTTTTCCCTCTTCAATTGTTAAGTGATCATTTCTTAACTCTTGCGATACATCGTATGTTGCTCTACCGATGCCGAACTTAACAAATGTTGTGTAATAGTGTAAATCATCAATCTTGTCGTCTATACTATTATATTTGCTATAAGTTCCTTTGGTTCGAAAAGGACGTGGTCTAAAATTGCAATTTTCAACAGAATAATAGAAAGTTTCCTGAGGAGTCCATTTTAGATAATAACCTAGATAATGCACTTCAATTTTTTTCTTTGCTATTTCTTCAATAGAAGGAGGTAAAAAAATATCTAAGTTTTTCTTTTTTAATTTAAATTTATTAATCAAATCCCTAATTTGTACACCACCGAGAAATAAATTTTTAATGTTTTTATAAGTAAAATATGATTTATCCCTTAATGATGAGTTATTATCGGCTATTGGATTTCCATGTTCTGCTTCGTTTTCGCCAAAAAATACTAAAGGGATGTTATATTTAATTGCCATTTTTGCTGCAAATATTTTTTGTCCTAGAATGAATGTTTGAAAAGGGTGCATTAAGTTTTCTATTGAAAGTTTAGTCAAAAGCTTCATCGTATTTTCGTCCCTTTTTGCTGAAATATTGTCTACATTACAAGTATTCAACCAATTTTTAAAATTTTTGAGTCCATAGTCAGTATATAAAATTGGTGGCCATGTTATTGTTAAAGGATTCATTCCAAACTTATACTTTAAAACATGAGTTGCATAACAGCTGTCTTTGCCTCCACTGCCTGGGACAATACAATCAAAGCGACTATTATTACTTCTATATTTATCTAAAAGTTTAAGTAATTTTTTTTCTCTCTCAGCAAAATTAATTTTTTTCTTTTTTCTAGAGTATTTCCAGGAGTCTGAAATTCCATTTTTATCAATAAATAATGTTTTTTTTTTTGATTTTGAATTATGGTAAAATTCTATACTCGATGTTGGTCTCTGGTTTGAGATAAGTGTTTTTTTACAAAAAATTACTTTCTGAGGTAAGCCAAATAATGTTTTTTTTCTAGTTTTTTTCATAAAATTTATTGATATTCTTTAAAAAATCTATTCCAGTTTTCCCACTTTTTTCTGGATGAAATTGGGTTCCTAAAATATTTTTATTTAATACACTTGAACAAAACTCTTGTTTATTAAATTTAGAGGTTGAAAGAGTATTTTTTTTATTTTGAGGGTCACAATAAAACGAATGAACAAAATAAAAATATTTTTGATTAAATTTTTGAATAAATTTATTTTTTTTTAAATTTGAGAATTTAATGTTATTCCAATTCATATGTGGAATATATTTAGTTTTATTTAAACTAAATTTTTTTACATTCCCTTTAAGGATACCTAGACCTAGTGTGTTTCCAAACTCTGAACTACTATCAAAAAAAAGTTGCATACCAAGACATATCCCAAAAAGCTTATTTTCATCAGATTGAATATACTCCTTTAGTTTATAGTCGAGATTTGATCTTTTAATTGATTTCATGGCTATTTTGTAAGAGCCCACACCCGGCAAAATAATTAGTTTATATTTTTTTAAACTTTCTTTTGTTCCAATTATGCTAGTGTTATAACCCGCTAATTGCATTGCCTTAAAAATACTAAAAATATTATTAATTTTTAAATCAATAATTCCAACTTTTATTTTCTTTTTCATCTATTTTCTTACTTTGATATTTTTTTTAAAAAGAAATTCTTTGAGATTTTTTAAGTTATTTTTGATTTTACTTTTCTTATTATTGTTTAAAAAATCTGTATTTCCAACAGTCTTTTTATCAAATTTAAATTTACCAAATAAATCATAGTGAAATAAGCTTGATATTGATACTCCAGAGATATTTGTTTGTTTTATAAGCTCATAAACATGATCAAAATTACCTGCACCACCGTGAGCAATTAATGGGATTGTAACATTTTTACTAACTTCTTTTACTAACTGTAAATCAAAACCTTCTTTTAAACCCTCTTTATTGACAGAGGTTAAAAAAATTTCACCCGCTCCAAGTTTCTCAATTTTTTTAGCCCAATATATAGGATTAATTTTAATTAAGTCTCTACCATTTGATTTTGAAATATAATAAGTTTTATTTATTTTAACCGCTTCAATATTTATAACTATTGTAGATGATCCAAACGTTCTTGAAGCCTCTCTTATAAATTCAGGATTATCAATTGCTGCTGAATTTATACTAACTTTGTCAGCTCCAAAATTTAACATCATTTGAATATCTTTAATACTTCTAATTCCTCCCCCAACTGATAATGGTACAAATATATTCTTTGATGTCTTATTTACAAATTTGCCTAAGTTGTTAGTCCCATACAGTGTAGCAACATTATCTATGTAGGAAATCTCATCAGCTCCATTTTTATAATAATCTTCTGCAAATTGATATGGATTACCTAAAACTCTTAAACCCTCTAGATTGATACCTTTAATCAGTAATCCATTTTTAATATCTAATTTAGGAATAATTCTTATCAGTTGATTCCTAATCATAATTGGTGTTTAGCAATATTTTTTTTTAACCCATAATCTGTCCAGGTTTCATGTAATGGGAATATTTCCACTTTGCATTTTCGTTTTAATAATAAATTAATTAAATTTGTCATATCTTGATAAGAATTTTTTTTCAAAAATTTTTTAATTTTTGGATTTATTACATATATACCTGCATTAATTTTTTGATCTTTCACTGGCTTTTCAATAATATTTAAAACTCTACTTCCTTTTGTAATAATATTTCCATAATTAATTGTGTTTCTAATTATTTTAGCACTAACAGTTACCATTGATTTTTTTTTATTGTGGTAATTTAACATCTCAGAATAATCAATATCAGAGATTATATCTGCATTGGTTAAAATGATTGTTTTGTTGAAATTTTTTAACAAACTGAGAGATCCTGCTGTTCCAAGTGGCTTACTCTCACTTATATATTTAATTTTAACACCCAACTCTTTACCATTTTTAAGATATTTTCTAATTTTCTTACCCAAAAAATTTATAGAAATTATAAAATTCGAAATACCCTTTTTTTTTGCGTTTATAATTATATTTTCGATCAACGGCTTGTTGTTAACTAAAAGCATAGGTTTTGGAGTTTTGATGGTTAATGGTCTTAGTCTCATCCCTTTACCCCCAGCCATAATTATCATTGTGACATCTAAACTCAAACTTTCAATTTTCTTTTTAGAGTAAATGTCCAATACTTGCTTTCTCGCATTAAGAAGTGGGAGAAAGCTTATGTCTTTTTTTTTTAAAATTATATTAATTCTCTTTTGGCTTAGCTCTTGATAGGTGACAAAATTTTTTTTTTTTGAAAAACTTTTTATTTTATCTTTGATAGTAAGACCTTTTAACAATCCTCTTCTGATATCACCATCTGTAATAGTTCCTTTAAAAAGACGCTTTCTATCTATTACGATACAGTATCTTTCTTTTAACAAACTTAATTTATTAATTGCATGTCTAATTGACATATCTTCAAATAAAAAGTGAATATTTTTTTTCAAATTGCTACTTTTCATTCAAATTTATTTTTTGTTTATTTTTTTTTTATAAAAATTAATATAAGAATATTCTTAATTTAAAACTTATATATTTTTAAGCAATGTTTTTGTTAATTTTATGTCAAATAGTGAAATATTCAGTATAATTTTAAATAGTTTTAAAAAATTTAAAAAACAACTTTCTCTTCACGAGCCTTTGATAAATATGAGTGATATCAAAAGTGTTAAAAACATATTATCAAAGAAAATGGTTTCTACTTCTGCTGAGAAAATTATTTATAAATTTGAAAAGAGAATATCAAAATTAACAAAAGCAAAATATGTTGTTGCTACAAATACAGGAACATCTGCTTTGCATGTTGCCTTAAAAGCAATAAAACTTAAAAATAATGAAGAGGTTCTAATTCCTGATATAAACTATATTGCTGCAGCTAATTCTGTAATTCATTGCGGTGGTATTCCTCATTTCGTAGATATAAATATTTCAAATCTAGGTATTGATGCAAAAAAATTAGATGCATATTTAGAAAAAATAACGACATTAAAAAAAGGTAAACTTATTAATAAAAAAAGTAAAAATATCATTAAAGCTGTAATTCCAACTCATGTTTTTGGAAATGCTTGTGATATAATAAACTTAAAAAAAATATCTAAAAAATATAAATTATTCCTTATTGAAGATTCATCTGAGTCAGTAGGAAGTTTTTTTAAAAATAAACATTTAGGAACTTTTGGTGATATTGGTGTGCTCAGTTTTAATGGTAATAAAATTATAACAACTGGTGGTGGTGGGGCTATTTTAACAAATAATTCTAAACTTTTTGAGAGATGTTTGCATTTATCAAAAATATCAAGGATTAAAAAAAAATATTGGGAATTCAATTATGATGAACCAGGATTTAATTTTAGAATGCCAGCATTAAATGCCGCTCTTGGAATATCTCAAATAAATAAATTAAAAGAAATATTAAAGGTTAAAAAAAAAATTTATTTAGAATACAAAGAATATTTTAAAAATATAAAATCAGTCAAATTATTAGAACCAATTAATAAAAAATCTAATTATTGGCTTAATGCGATTCAACTTAAAAAATCAAATGAAAAACTTATTGAGCAAATTATCTTAAAACTTCAAAGAAAAAAAATTTCTGTTAGGCCAGTGTGGAAACAAATGCACAAAATTAATTATCTTTCAAAGTATCCCAGAATGAATTTATCTAATGCTAACTTTATAAAAAATAAATTGTTAAGTTTGCCTAGTGGAGTCGATATTCTTAAATGAAAAAAAATTTAGTAATCATTGGTAAAGGTAATCATTCAAAGGTAGTTCTTGAAATAATTAAAGAAAAAAAAGACTTTAAATTAGTCCTACATATCGATGGAAGGAATTTTATCAAATTTAAAGATATTTATAAAAAATCAAAAAAAACGCTGTATTGTCATATCGCTATTGGATCAAACTATGTTAGAAATAAGATTTATAACAAATTAATTCAAGATTTTCCAAAAATAAAATTTATTTCTTTGAAGTCAAAAAAAGCAATCATTTCTAATATGTCAATTATAGGTGAAGGTTCTTTAATTATGCCTGGAGTGATAATTAATACCCAAAGCAAAATAGGAAAAAATTGTATTATTAATTCAGGATCAATTATTGAGCACGATAATTTTTTTGGTGATTTTTCAAGTTGTGGTCCTGGGGTAGTGACAGGTGGAAATGTGACAGTTGATAAATTTAGCCATTTGGGAATAGGATCTGTTGTTCTTAATAATTGTAAAATTGGACTTAATACAATAATTGGTGCAAATTCAACAGTTACAA
>MDTG01251681.1_pt1 | contig 16711 bp, 12 predicted proteins | sample 811421 | NCBI WGS metagenome assembly MDTG01 (sample SAMN05326645, study PRJNA326480) | marine metagenome | isolation source: seawater | place: Pacific Ocean: South East | collected 2011
CCACGTTGATAGGCTGGATGTGGAAGCACAGTAATGTGTGCAGCTGACCAGTACTAATAGCTCAATTGGCTTGATTTATGCACTGAAAAAAATTTTTAAGGTTTTGCTTATTATTATTATTTACTGATTAATGAGCATTTAAATTTTAAGTATTAAACAAATATATTCAAAATAAATTAAAATTGAAACATGATTATATTTAGAAGACCTTATAATTTATCATATTTTAATAAATTCAAAAAAATATATTTTAAATGCTTAAATTATCCAAGTAATTTTTTTCAATTTAATGAAAGTACAAAAAAAATTATAAAAAAAAAATTACATTTTAAAAATTCCGACATAAAAAAATTGAATGATTCATTATTTTCTCAAACTAAAAATAATAAAATTATAATTAACAATTTAATTAACAACAAAAAGAAAAAGATCCAACTGACTACAGGTTTTGAAGTTGTAGATTTAGTACTTGAAAATAATGTATTTAAAATATTTGGATTTGATAAAAAAGATAATTATATAGTAGATATTAATGAAGGTAAAAAAAATTATAAAAAAATAAAATTTAATATAAAAAATTTTAAATTTTTTAATAATAATAAAGATATTTATGCACTTAATACTTTAAAGGCTAAACTCTATAGATTAAAAAATAATAAACTAGAATATATATTCGGGAAATATTCTAGAGTTGGAAAATATTCTTTTAGAGACCCAAGTTCATTAAGTTTTTCAAATAATCTATTGGCAATAAATGATAGAGGCAATTATAAAATAAAATTTTATGATAAAAATTTTAAATTTCTTAGATATTTTGGAAACAAAGGGATTTCCAAACAAAATCTAGATTTTGCTGAGAATATTAGTTTTGGCAATGACGATCAATTGTATGTTGCAGATACAAATAACGATAGAATTTTAAAAATTTCTAAAAAACAAAAAACAGAAATAATAATAAAAAATAAGTTCAAAAATGGGTTTTTTAGACGCCCAATGAAATCAATAGCGCACAATAAGGGTTTTATCATACTTGATAGGGATAATAAGCGTTTACAAATATTCAATAATAATTTTGTTTTTATAAGATCATTAAATATTTCAAAACAAAAAAATTCAAAACCAAATTCTATGTGCAGTATTAATTATAAAAATAAAAATTACGTAGTTGTTTTGTGTAGAGATTCAGATTTTAATAACTATCTGGAATTTTATAATTCTAAATTAAATTTTTTGTATTCTAAAAAAATTTCTACAAGAGACGCTCAAGATATAGAGTGTAAGGATAGTTTATTTTGGGTTGCAGATACATTAGGTAGAAAAGTAAGAATCTACGAATTTAATTTAAAATTAAAAAAAACAATTGATATGAAAAAAATTTCAAAAAATAATAGAATTTTAGTCAAATCGATAACATCCTCTGAACAGTATATGATTACAGTAGACTTTGATAAGTGTAATATTTTTTTATTTAATTTTTTTGGAATATTAAAAAAAACTATCAGATTTAATAGATTTAAAAAAGAATTAAAAGTAATTAGATTTGCCAAATTGATAGATAGAGATCTTTTTATACTTTCAAGAAATAATCAACCAATATGGATTTATAATTTTGACTCCAAAAAAATTAAAAGACACTTTAAATTCGGTATGGGTAATGATAAATTTTGCAATCCAGTATGTATATCAAAATTTGAGGATAAATTTATGATTATTGATAAAGAAAATGATCAAATAAAATTTGTAAATAATAATCTAAAAATAAAACATCTAATTCCTAAGTCTATTAACTAATATATCAAAGAAAATATATCATCTTTATTAATATAAATTCTTATCAAAAAATTATATTTTGTAAAAATATAAGATTTTAAAAGTTATATGATAAGATTAGAGACTCTTCTGATAACATCATTATAATTGAACTATTTAATTATCTAGTTTAGATGAATAGTTTTAAAGTAAAAAGATTTATGAATTTTAAAAATTTAAATAAATTTGCAGTAATTTGCGTAGCTGCAGGAAAATCGCAAATACCAGTGATTATAAAAGCAAAATCCCTAGGACTTATAGTTATTGCAATTGATCAAAATAAATATGCACCAGGTTTTAAGTATGTAGATTTTAAAATTTGCCTAAGTACTTATAATGCAGAAACAATTATCAAAGAGTTAGATAAATTAAAAAATCAATTTAAATTAATAGGTGTTTTAAATAGAAGTTCAGGACCACCAGTGATCACTACTGCTAAAATTTGTAAACATTTTAAACTTCCAGGAGTACCAGTTTTATCTGCTAAAAAATTAGTAAATAAAGATAAAATGCGAATAGCTTTAGATAAGAAAAATATCCCATCAATAAAATATAGGATCTATAATGTAGATAAATGTAATTCAATTAATATTGCAAAACTTCCAGCTGTAATAAAGCCAGCTTTAAGTTTAGTAGGAAAAAGTGGAATTAGTGTTGTGTTTTCAAAAAATAAAATACAATCATCAATTAAATATGCGATTAAAAATACTATTAATAAAAAGATTTTAGTAGAGGAATTCCTTAAAGGTCCAGACCTATCATTTGTAAGTTTTGTTAATAATGGTCAATTATTCCCTATTTGTTTGTTAGAAGAAATTAACATTATAGATAAAAATGGAAATATATCAGGTAAGGGGTTTAAAACATATGAGTCGAATATAAACAACTGGTCACAACAAGCTAATAATATTGCTAAAAAAATTATTTCTAAATTCAATATTAAACGTTCACCCTTATCAATTTCTCTTCGTCCAGATTCTAAAAATAATTTAAAATTAATTGAAGTACATCTTGATATGGGTGGCGATAGTTTAATCGAAGGATTCTATCCAAAAGCACTTTCGTTTGATTATTTAAAATTTGCTGTCGAGATGGCAACTGGAAATGCTAAATATAAAATGAATTTTAAAATAAAACCTACAGCAATATATTATAAAACTTTTTCAAAAAGACTAAAAAAATTTAAAACAGATGGTAAATATAAAGTTTTTACAGCCAGCACAAAACGAATGCTTGAAAAAAAAATTTTAAAGGTCAATGTATGAAAAATAGCTTACTATTCTTGGGCTGTAATCATGATCAAATACCATATTTAAATTTTATAAAAAAAAAACTAGACTGGAAAATAGTTGGGGTTGATTTAGATAAAAAAGCGCCAGGAAAATTCCTATGTGATAAATTTTATAATGTTGGTTATGATGATTTAAAAGGCCTTGTTAAAATAGGTAAAATAGAAAAATTTACCAAACATGACAAGGTTTTTACAGCAGCTGCTCAGTTCGCACAAAAAGGAGCTGCACATTTTTCAGCTCATTTTGGAATTAAATATCCATCAGAGAAATCTATTGATCTATGTTTAGATAAAACTAAGTATTATGATTATTTTTTTAAAAATAATATTCCTATTCCAAAGACATGGAAAATAAAAAATGAGGATGATATAAAAGATAAGATTAAGCAATCTAATTCAAAATATTTCTATTTAAAATCAGATTTCAGCAAGAATCCAAATTATGTTTATAGGTTTAATAAATCTAATATTCCTTGGCATAATTTTTTTTGGGGCAAGGATAGATTTCTAAGAAAATATTATGTACTTCAAGAAGAAGTAAAAGGAACTTCATTACGAATAAATATTTATGGGCAGCGCTTTAATGTGTTTGAGTTTTCAAATGGAAAAAAAACATTGAATTATCATAAAGATATTTATGATATAAAAATAATTCAAACTTTAAAAAAACTAATGATAAAACAAGGTATCCAAAATTGGTTAGTAAAATTTGATATTATTTTAAGTAAAAAAAAATATGTTGTTTTAGATATCGGCATAGATCCACCCTCTAGAATGCTTAAAAATTCCAGAAAAAATAAAATTGATTTTGTAAAATACTATCTTACTCAATATTTAGATGGGAAAGTTGAGTATCCACAAATATTAGATTAAGCAAATATGCTTATTACAAATTAATTTTTTTAAGCGTTTATTGAATGAAATTTTGATTATATTAAAAATTAAGTCTTAAAATCCCCTATAAACATTTTTATAAACCTCTTACACTAATTTATTTTATTTTTTTCTTTATCGAAATAACTTAATATTATTATTTTAATAAATAAAAATAAGTTTGATAATAAATTTTTAAAATATAAAATGCTTAAAATTATAAAAAGTAATTTTTTTGAATGATAATTTTAATTCAAATTTTTATTTTAAAGTTTTTGAAAATTTTTATTAAAAAATGATAAATAAAAATATTTTTTTTATATCTGAAGTATCTTCAAATCACTCCCAAAATATTGAGAGAGCACTAAAATTTATAGATAAATCAGTATCTGTGGGTTGTAGTGCGGTTAAGTTTCAATTATTTAAAATAGATCAACTATTTTCTAAAGAAGTATTAGATAATAAACCTGAGATAAAGAAAAGAAAAGATTGGGAACTTCCTTTGGAATTTTTACCAATATTAGCAAAAAGATGTTTGGAAAAAAAAATTCAATTTAGTTGCACTCCATTTTATTTAGAGGCAGTTGCAGAACTTAATGAATATGTAGATTTTTTTAAAATCGCTTCTTATGAACTTTTATGGGATGACTTATTAGTTGAATGCGCAAAAACCAGCAAGCCGATTATATTATCAACAGGTATGGCCACCATAAGTGAAATTCAACATGCAGTTGAAACAATTCAAAAAAATGGTTGTGAAAAATTAACCCTTCTTCATTGTACTTCTGCTTATCCTACTCCTCATAATGAAGCTAATCTCGCGGCAATTGAAACATTACGTAATAAATTTAATTGTACTGTCGGTTGGTCTGATCATACTGTAAATCCTGGTGTTATTAATCGAGCAATTAATAAATGGGGAGCAGAAGTGATCGAATTTCATATGGACTTAGAAGGTGATGGTGAAGAATTCAGCTCAGGTCACTGTTGGTTACCTAATCAGATAGCTCATTTAATAACACAAGTGACCAATGGTTTTTCAGCTGATGGTGATGGTAATAAAAAACCTGTTGAGTCTGAAAAACCAGATAGATTATGGAGAGCTGATCCTACAGATGGTTTGCGTCCACTTAAATCAATCCGAAATACATTAAGTCAAAAGAAAACAAAAATATAATTATAAATTTTGGCAGATTATAACTATTTTATTAATTACATGAAATTATAATTTTAACAAAATATAAAATTTTATATATTTTCACAATATAGTTGCATATATTAAGAACAAAACTATCTAATTTAGAAAATTATTTTAACGTAATATTTTATATGAAAACTGGTGCAGATTTTCTCGCTAATGAGCTGTATAATTTTGGAGTGAGAGTTGCATTTGTTTTTACTGGTGGTGCAATAAGTGCGATAATTGACTCAGTAGCAGATAAAGGAATAAAAATAATACCTTATGACAACGAACTTGATGCTTCATACGCTGCTGAAGGATATGTAAGAGCCACCTTAAAACCTACGGTTGTTCTTGTTACCTCTGGGCCTGGTTTGACAAATACTATTACTGGTATTGCGGGCTCTTGGTTTGACTCAGTTCCTGTTTTATTTATATCTGGACAAGTAAAATCACCTGAAAAAACAAATTTTGATATTTGTCTACAAAATGGATTTCAAGAAACTGATGTTATGAGTTCTACAAATCATCTAACCAAATTTTGTAAAGAAGTTGACCATTGTTCTCAAATTATACCGGCTGTAAGAGATGCATTTAAATTTATGTTAACAGGAAGACCTGAACCTGCGGTCCTAGACATAACAATGGACGCACAAACTCAAATTATGGAAAATCCAAATCTAGAAAATTACATTTATTATGATTTTAAAGAGACATTAAACAAAGGAATGCTTTTAGATAATACATTATCATCAAAAAAAGATTATGAATATCTTTTAAAAAAAATGCTTGAGGCTAAAAATCCGGTAATTTTAATTGGTGGCGGAATGCAATGGTTACCAAGTGGATTATTCGAGAACATTGTAAAAAAACTTAAAATAAAAATTATTTCAACTTATACTGCTGTCAATGCAATTAAACAGGATAATTTATATTATGATGGTTTGATTGGACCATTTGGTAATCCTGAAGCCAATAAAAGTCTTATTGAGGCTTCTGATTTATTCGTGCTTGGTGCCCGTATTCCTCAAAGAGCATTCCCTCTATTAACAGAGGAGAGTAAGAAAAAATTTCAATCAGTTAGAAAGTTTGTTTTAACTATTGATCCTAGCGAATTCATTAATCATAAAATAGGTCCTATCGATAAAATTATTATTGGATTAATTTATGATTTTATAAAATATGTTGATGATACAATCCCTGATATTAATGAAAAAGATAAAGTGTTTAAAAAAGAATTATCAACAAATTTGATACCAATTAAAATGTTTCAAAGTATTCCAAGTCCATCAGACAATTCATTATCTACTGAAAATAATTATTCAATTTTTCAGCTAATGGAATCACTTAATAAAAATTTGCCTGAAAATTCAGATATTTTTGTTGATACTGGCCAAAATGTTTGTTCCTCAACCTTAGGGTTGAAGCGAAATAGAGGATTAAGAATATTTTCATCTTGGGCTAATTCTCCAATGGGATATTCTTTACCAGCTACTCTTGGTGCAGCATCAGAGGAAAATAATAGGCAATCTGTATGTATAATTGGGGATGGTGGTTTTAGAACGGCTTTGTCATCTCTTCCAAATTTAAGAGCCATGAAAGGAAAAGTAAAAATTATTTTATGGGATAATCAAGGATATCGAACAATAGTTGATCATCTTGAAAAAATGCTTTCTGGCAGAAGAAAAGCTGTAACAGTAGAATCGGGTATCCCTTATTTTCCTTTAAAAAAAGTCTTAATTTCAAGCGATTTAGAGCTATTAGATTCTAAAGGTGATTTAGAAAATGATATGAAAATTTTTTTTAGTGACGATAAAATTGATGTTATAATAGTCAATATTGATCCTTCAATTAGGATGATACCAAACATTGCAATTTAATATTACTTATGAATAAAACAGTTTTTATTACTGGTGGATCTCAAGGCATAGGTAAAGCAATTGTTGAAAGACTAGCTAGTGAAAATTATTATGTGATTGTAGGTTACAAAAGTAATAAAAAGAAAGCTGAAGCAATTGTAAATAAAATTAAAAAATCTAATAGTGAAGCAATAGCAATTTATTGTGATTTATCAGATAGAAAATCTATAAAAAAAGTTTTTAATGAAATTGGAAATATAGATATTTTAATTAATAATGCTGGAATTTCTCAGCCAAAAAAATTTCTTGATATCTCAGATAAAGACTGGAGCAAAATGCTAAGTGTTAATTTGCAAGGAGCATTTATATGTTCACAAGAAGCTATTCCTGGGATGATTAAAAACAAATGGGGAAGAATTATTAATATAGCTTCTATAGGAGGGCAATGGGGGGGAGTTAATCAAGTGCATTACGCATCAGCAAAAGCTGGTCTTATTGGTCTAACAATGTCACTTGCAAGAATTTACAGTGGCTCAGGAATTACATCTAATGCAATTTCTCCCGGCATCATAACAACGGAAATGACTTCATGGATAAAAGATAATAACAAGAATTCAATTCTTAAGGATATTCCCATTGGTCGTTTTGGATTTCCAAATGAAATAGCTGAAGTAGTATCATTTCTTGCCTCTAACCATTCAAGTTATATAACTGGGCAAACAATCAATGTAAATGGTGGAATGCTTAGATCCTAACTGCAAAGGTATAAATTTGATTGTTCTAATATAGTTAATTTATTATTTAATAAATGAAAAAAAATAAAGTTCTATTTAAAACTTCACCATTAATTATTTTTGGCGGTGGTGTACATCAGATTCCCTACATTAGATATTGTAAAAAAAATAAAATTTCTACTTTAGTAATAGATCAAAATATAAATTGTGCTGCCAAATTATATGCTGACTATTTTTTAAATATTTCTACTCCAAACGAAGAGTCATTAAGTGTTTTAAAAGCTATAAAAAAAGTTACTCAAAAATATAAAGTTTTGGGAGTTTTGGTTGCTGGAGTAGAACTTGCTATTCTAGGATCATTTATAGCCAAAAAATTTAAAACAAAAAGTATTAGTTCATTAGTAGCAAAGAATGTAACAAATAAAATTAACAGAACAGTTAAATTTAAAAAAAAAGATGTGCCATACGCCAATTATGAAATAATTAATAATTTAAAATCTTTAAAAAAAAATTATCCATATGTTGTTAAAACTGAAGAAGGATCAGGTGCAAGAGGTGTTAGAGTTATCTCATCAAAAAATGATCTTGAATCTGTGAAGAAAGATTTTTCACTCATGAATAGCCCAAAGTATTTAGTGGAAGAGTTTCTTAAAGGTTTTGAAATATCAATAGAAGCTTTTATTTATAAAGGAAAATTTAATTATTATTGTTTTGCTATTAGAGATATAGAAATAATTTCTAACGGAAAAATTATTGAACATGGAAGTGTAGCTGACCCACAATTTGACAAACAAAAAGTTAAACAGGTGAAAAAGGTTTTTGAGAAAGCTTGCGTAGCTCTCGGATTGAATGAGGGGCCCGCTAAAGGAGATATTATGTTTACTGAGTCAGGCCCAAAAGTTATAGAAATTGCATCAAGATCTGCTCCACTAGCTCCATTAATTTCTAATAAAGTATATAATTTTGACATGATTTCAACTCATGTTAAATGGTCAATGGGTTTAAAATTAAAGTTCGGTTCAAAACTATTAGATTTTTCCAAATCCAAACCAATTTGCCATAAGTATTTATTTCATAGGAAAGGGATTGTTTATAATATTAATGGAATTGAAAAAGTAAACAAATTAAAAAATTTAATTAAGTTAGTGATATTAAAAGATTTAACTTTTCCAATTAAATTAGAAGAGCCCACAAATACAAATAGGTTACTTTATGTTGTCACAACAGGATCTAATGCAGAGGAGGCTAAAAAAAATGCTGAGATTTCTTTATCAAATATAAAACTGTTATATAAATAATTATTATGAATAAAAAAAGTAGTTCTAAAATCTTAATACTTACAAAATGTAGTGAAAAAATTGGAACAGGCCATTTAATGAGATCTCTACAATTACAACATAGTCTCTTAAAAGAAAAGTTTAATTGTGAAATTTGGACTAATAAAAATTTAGAAATTAAAGAAATTCTTAATGGTTTAAATTATAAATCGAAAATAAAGTGTTTCAAAAAAATACCCTTAAAAATTAAAGATTATAAAAAATTTAGGTTAGTAGTAATTGATATTGCATGGAATGACCCATGGCTTGATGCTAATAGAAAATTTATTACAAAATTAATAGAAAAATTGGAAATGTTAAATATTAGAGTAGTTAATATTGGAAAACCTAAACTTGAAACATCTTTATTCAGAAGTTTTATAGACATTTATCCAGACGGATCTAATGTTAAAGTTAGCGGAAATGTGTCTCCAAGGTTTATAGCACTAAGAAAACAGTTTTATTTGGCTCAGCCAAAAAATAATAAATTATTTAGAGGCACTATTTTTTTAACAATGGGCGGTACGGATCCATTAAATATGATTAAAAAAGCATTAGAACAGATAGTAGATTGTAGACATATTAATCATGTAATTATATTAATTGGCAGTAATTCAAATATTGATACTCAATCTATTAATAAATTTTTAAAAAAACATAAAAAAAAATCTACTTTTCTTAAAAATGTTGGAGCTAAAAAAATAATTGAATCAATGCAAAAGAGTGATATTGCAATTACTGCTTTTGGAACAACTGCATTCGAGTCAATGGCTCTAAGACTGCCAGTAATAGCTGTCACTCATTATAAACATCAAGATAATTCTGCTAGATGGTTTTCAGATTTGAAAACAATTGAATACATAGGTTGCGCTGAAAATGGTATTAGATGGGGTGATTTAAAGTACAAAATTAATTATTTATATAAAAATCAAAAAATTTCGAGAAATATGGCAACTAGAGCAAATTCATTTATTGATGGTAAAGGAAATGAAAGAATAACAAATCTATTAAAAGAAATTTATAAGGAGACATTTTTTAATTTAGATGATTTATTTATTTTTGCTCATCCAGGAACAGAAGCATTGGTAGCCTCAGGCGTAATAACAAAATTAGTAAAGAGTGGTAAAAAAGTTGGAATAGTTGTAATGGGCGATGGGATCAGCTCAAGAATAGAGCCATCATTAAAAAAAAAGAATAGCACTGAATTGTATACAAATCTTGAAAAATCATTTGAAGACTCTTGTTCTGCTCTTGGAATTAAGGTGAAATATTTTTTTAGATATCCAGACAATCAGTTTGATAAAGAACCTTTACTAAGCTTTGTAAAAAATATTGAGAATATTTTAAAAAGACATAAACCAAATCGTATTTGGACACATGAAGAGTCAGGACTTAATATAGATCATAAAGTTATTAACAAAGCTGTAATGATAGCCTCAAGACCTATATTTGGATCAAAAATTTCAACGATTTTTGGATTTAAAACTCCGGGGTCAGTTGATTGGTCTTTTTCTAATTTAGGTATAGCTGCAGATAATTGGTATGAAGAAGTGGATCTTACATCTAAAAGAAGAGTAATGTCATATAATTCTTACAAGAAAATAAATTATTTTAATCATAGTTTGCACAGTCTTGGACATGTTGAGTCGCAACTAAGAAGTAACGGAAAAAAAATAGGAGTAAAAGCAGCAGAGGCATTTTGTGTAATTCGTAATCTTGGTAGAATGCCATGATTATTGTTACAGGCTCTGCAGGATTTATAGGCTCTTCATTGTGTATTAAATTGTTAGAAAGAGGAGATAAATTAGTTGGTATTGATAATCATAATAATTACTACGACCCTAAAATTAAAGAAGCAAGACTAGAGAGACTTTTAAAATATCCAAATTATAATCATTATAGAGTCGACATTAGTGAAAAAAAAAAACTAGACGATATATTTAATGCTCACAAACCTATGTGTGTAGTTAATTTAGCAGCTCAGGCAGGTGTACGTTACTCCATGGAAAATCCTTTGGCTTATATAAATAGTAATGTTGTAGGATTTGCTCAAATTTTAGAAAATTGTCGTTATCACAATGTTAAGCATTTAGTTTATGCTAGTACATCAAGCGTTTATGGGGCAAATAAAAAAATACCTTTTTCAGAAAATGACAGTGTAAATCATCCTTTATCAATTTACGCTGCATCTAAGAAAAGCAATGAGCTTATGGCACATACATATAGTTATCTCTACAAATTACCAACTACAGGCCTAAGGTTTTTTACAGTTTATGGACCTTGGGGAAGACCTGATATGGCTCTTTTTAAATTTACTAAAGCTATATTGGAAGAAAAACCTATTGAGGTTTATAATCACGGTAATCATACGAGGGATTTTACCTACATTGATGATATCGTAAGAGGTATAATTAAAACTCTCGATACCCCTCCAACTTCTAATTCTAATTGGAACGCAAACCAACCAGATCCGGCAACCAGCTTAGCTCCATGGCGTATTTATAACATAGGAAACAATAAACCCATAAAGCTTATGGATTATATAGATATATTAGAAAAAATTTTAAACAAAAAAGCTAAAATAAATTTTTTACCTTTACAGCCAGGAGATGTAGCAGATACTTATGCAAGCACAAATTTATTAAAAGAGAAATTTAATTATAATCCTTCAATATCTGTGAGTGAGGGAATAACAAATTTTGTTAACTGGTATAAAGAATATTATCAACTGTAAGTAAAGAATAAAATTTAAGAAAAATAAGTAGAAACAAACTTTCATTGTTTTTTACAGTTAGTGGTTTATTATTAATTCAAAATAACAGTTAACTTTTAAAAACAATTATTGTGTCAATTTTAAGAAATATATTTAAAAAATTAATTAATTTACCACGTTATGCAAAGAGGATCGTTGCTATTATAATAGATATTGGTTTATGTATTATTTGCACCTGGCTTGCATTCTACTTGAGACTGGAGGAGTTTATTGAAATCGATGATGTGACGATTTTAGCCGTATTAATTTCAATAACTTTTTCAATACCAATATTTTGGCTAGCGGGCCTATATAAAGCAATGTTTAGATCTGTTGGTCTATCGATAGTTAATACTGTTGTAATTGCAGTTTTTGCGTATGGTTTGTTATACTTTTCAGTATTTGGTATTTATGTAATTCCTGGTATTCCAAGATCTATTGGAATTATTCAGCCATTATTATTATTATTAGGAATTATTAGTTCAAGAATAATTATTAGGTACTTGTTTGTTAATAGTATTTCTTTTCAAAACGGATTTAAAAATAAAAAAAACGTTTTAATCTATGGGGCAGGTAGCGCAGGCAGACAGCTATTAAATAGTCTAGAAAATAATATAGAAATGAAAGTAGTTGGTTTTTTAGATGATAATAAAGAATATCACAATCAAACAATACTAGGTCAAACTATTTTTTCTCCATTAAAAATAAATGAATTAATCAATTTTAAAAATATAGACTTAGTCTTACTTGCACTTCCAACAATCAGTCGAAAAAAAAGAAATGAAATTATAGATTATTTAAATAGCAAGAAAATAAAAGTTCAAACATTACCAAGCATTCAAGACATTGTTGATGGCAATGTTTCAGTTTCAGATATCAAAGATTTAACAATTGAAGATTTACTTGATAGAGACCAGGTAAAGCCAAATTTAGAACTTTTATCTAAAAATGTTTACTCTAAAGTAGTGCTAGTAACAGGCGCTGGAGGCTCCATTGGTTCAGAATTATGTCGTCAAATTATAAAATTGAAGCCTAAAAAATTATTACTGTTAGAATTAAATGAATTTGCACTTTATCAAATAAGTGAAGAATTAAAAAATCAATCACAAAATTTAAAGATTATTTCTTTACTTGCCAACGTTCAAAATTCGACAAGAATTAGTGAAGTATTTAAAAATTTTAAAGTAGATACGGTTTATCATGCTGCAGCATATAAGCATGTGCCTTTAGTTGAGGAAAATATCTGTGAAGGAGTAAAAAATAATGTTTTTGGGACGTACTTAATTGCAAAGATTGCAATGCAATATAATGTCTCAAATTTTGTTTTAATCTCAAGTGATAAAGCAGTAAGGGCAACCAACATTATGGGAGCCACTAAACGACTATCCGAAATTTGTGTGCAAGCTCTTTATCATGATAATTTAGAAAAAAATACAAAATTTGCTATTGTTCGATTTGGTAATGTTTTGCAGTCATCTGGATCTGTAATTCCTAAATTTAAAAATCAAATTAGACAAGGTGGGCCTGTAACCTTAACACATCCTGAAGTTACAAGATACTTTATGACTATTACTGAAGCATCACAGCTTGTTATTCAAGCTGGAGCTATGAGTGAAAGTTGTGAGGTATTTGTTTTAGATATGGGTAAAAGTGTAAAAATTTTAGATTTAATTTATAAAATGATAAAACTTTCAGGTTTGACAGTTAAAGAGAATAAAAATTTAGACGGAGATATTGAGATTAAAATTACTGGTTTAAGACCTGGGGAAAAATTGTATGAAGAATTACTATTAGGTGATAATCCTCAAAAAACTCGCCATGAAAAAATTCAAAAAGCAAAAGATCCTTTTATTCCATTTAATCAACTAAAAATAGACTTAGACCAATTAACAATTTTATTGAATGAGAATAAAGTGGTTGAAGTTAAAGAGCTACTAAACAAACTGCTCCCTTCATACCAATCTAATTCAAAAATTGTTGATCATCTTCATGAGCAAAAGTTAAGTTTAAAATGATGTTAAAATATTTTATTTAGTTTAAGATTTAAAATATAATTATAAAAAATAAAGCCTTGATAATTATTTCTAAGCTTTATTTCATATAGTTTTTTATGGTAAATTTAAAACACTCTAATACAGTTTTAATTAATTTAGCAATAAGCTCAATTATTCCCTTTTTAATTTGGGGACCATTTTTTCCAGACTTAATAGTAAGTATTTCAACCTTATTTTTTTTATATCATACAATTAAAGAAAAAAATTTTTATTATTTTATTAATAAACCTGTAATAATTTTTTTTATTTTTTGTATTATAGCTGTCACTTGTAGCTTGTTAGCTGAAAATATTTTACTAAGCTTTGAAAGTTCTTTATTTTATTTCAGAATAGGTGTATTTAGTTGTTTTATTTGGTACTTAATAGATAAAGATAAAAGTATTATAATTTTTTTCTATTATGCATTAATTTTATGTTTTTCAGCTCTAGTTATTGATGGCTATTATCAATATTTTAATGGAGAAAACATAATTGGTTTTAAAATGACAGGTACCCGTGTTTCATCATTTTTTGGAGATGAGTGGATTATGGGCTCTTACCTATCTAGATTATTTCCATTATTATTTGCTTTATTTTTAATTAAACAAAAGAAAAGATTTGAAATTTATTATATAGGATTTTTGTTTATCCTAGTTGACGTTTTAATTTATATGTCGGGTGAAAGAACAGCTTTTTTCTTTTTAAATCTTTCAACTATATTTATTATAATCTTAATTAAAGAGTATCAAAAATTTAGATTAGTTACATTTGTCATCGCACTAATTTGTATTAGTGTATTAAGTATAAATTCATCAGAATTAACTGATAGAATGTTTGTAGATACAGCCAAAGATATGGGGCTAACAAAAAATTCCACAGAAAAAGAAAATAACTCCAAAGACGAGGTTGAGGTTACTATCTTTGGCCCTGTATATGATAGTTTAATTCGAACAGCATATAATATGTTTAAAGATAAACCTATTCTAGGTCATGGACCCAAGATGTTTAGAGTTTTGTGCAAAAAAGAAAAATACGCAGTTGGAAAATACTCCTGTCAAACTCATCCACATAATTTTTACGTACAGTTATTAGCAGAAACAGGAATTGTAGGTTTTTTATTTTTATTTTGCTCATTTTGTTATGTTTTGTATGTCGCTCTTATGCAATTTAAATCAATCCTTTTAAAACAAAATAGGTATTTATCAGACTATCAAGTATGTCTATTAGCAGGAATGATTGTTACACTATGGCCATTTTCCCCTAATGGTAATTTTTTTAATAATTGGATGATTATCATTTACAGCTTACCAGTAGGTTTTTATCTTCAATCAGTCTACTCTAAAAAACTAAATAAGATTTAAATAGATTATATTTTTATAATGTTTAAAATTTAAACAGTTGATATCTGTATAAAAATAATTAATTTAAAAAGTAATTTACTAAATGCAAAAATCTAACTCTACAAATGATGATGAAATAAACTTAATTGATGCGATTATAACAATTTGGAATGAAAAATTTAAAATTTTAATAATTGCTCTAATTTTTCTTTCCTTGGGTTTTGTATATATTAACTTATTAGATAATGATGAAACGAATTCATATGAAGTTTCGTCTCAGATTAAACCAAGTGACTCTTCAGGCTTTGTGAAATATATATCGACAAATGATCTTTTGCTTTCTACGGAATTGTTATTCATACAAAAAGATTTAGATTTATATCTTGTAGATAACCAAACAATTTTTGGTAGATTTATAGAAGAGTTTATGGATTATGAAGAATTGAAAATAGTTCTAAAAAAGAATCCATTTGTTAAAAAACAAATTTCTGAATTATCTCAAAAAAATGAGGAAAGAATATTAGCCAATTTTGCCCAATCATTTACTATTTTAAACGAAAAAATAAATAATAAAAAATACTATTTTATTAACTTCAATTGGCACAATGTTGACGAAGGTAAAGAAATTATTAATGAAACAATCAATCTCGTTTTGTCAAATCTAAAAAATTTGATTATTAAAGATATAGAAACTTTAATTAAAATTATTAAGATTAAAAATTCAAATAAATTACAATCACTTGAAATGGATTTAAATATTATTAATCAATCATATATTGAACAAAGAAAAAATAATGATTTAAAACGAATAAATTTTTTAAAAGAACAAGCTCAGATTGCAAGAGAACTTGAAATTGAAAATAATCAATTAAATGCTAATTTAGGTATCAACAAAAATTTAGATACTCTGTATTATCTTTTCGGATATAAAATGATCGAGAAAGAAATTAGTCTAATTAAAAATCGAGAATATAACCTTAATGAAAGTAGTGTTGCGTCACAATCAAGTTTTACAAAAAAAATAGAAATCAATAAAGTTAAGAGCGGTATAACAGTAAAAAAAATGTTAGATAGAATAGATATTGTTAAAAATGATAAACAATCTACTTGGATTAATTATAATTTATCAAGTTCAGAAATAACTCCTATAAAAAAAAAACAAGCTGATAAGAAACTCATTTTAATTGCAGCAATATGCTTTGGATTAATAATTGGTATAATGTACGTATTTATTTCGAAAATGTTTCAAAATCGAATTAAATATCTTGATAATAAAAGTTAAATAAAAATAAATCTTATTTTTTTAAATAATAATTAGTCTTAAATTATAAAGTTTTTAAGATCTTATTTTATTATAGATAAATCTTTACTTTGTTATCTTTTTTTAGTAAATAACTTTGCCTGGTGATTATTGCGAAAGTGTAATACCCGATCCCATACCGAACTCGGCAGTCAAGCCTTTCTGCGCCAATGGTACTTTGTCTTAAGACATGGAAGAGTAGGACATTGCCAGGCATATCTAAA
>MDTG01029432.1_pt1 | contig 16710 bp, 14 predicted proteins | sample 811421 | NCBI WGS metagenome assembly MDTG01 (sample SAMN05326645, study PRJNA326480) | marine metagenome | isolation source: seawater | place: Pacific Ocean: South East | collected 2011
AATTTAGATGCATCTATTATGCACTTTGAGATGGCTGTATAGGTTCAAGATGCACTTCCTTATAGAGAGCCTGAATTTTGGTATTATCCAACCAGACAATCATTAGGTCATGCCTTGCTACTGAATGAAAAATTTGAAGAAGCCGTGGAAGTATTTAATCAAGATTTAGAAAATTATCCTAGAAATGGATGGTCATACTTTGGTCTCTATAAGGCTCATCAATTACTTGGTAATACTGAGTTATCTAAAAATGCATTGGTTAAACACAAAGAAATATGGCAAATGTCCGATGTAGAACTACAATCATCTATTATTTATTAATTAATAAAACAAAGACAAGGATATAAACATCTTTAATGAATAAAAAAATTACCTATGTATAATTATTGCACCTTTATACAGAATTTATAATTAAATGAAAAAAATAGTGGTTGTCAGCGGTGGTTTCGATCCAATTCATTCAGGCCACATAGAATATTTCAAAGCAGCTAAGTTGCTTGGAGATAAACTCATAGTTGCTGTTAATAGTGATCAATGGCTTATAAATAAAAAGGGTAAATTTTTTATGTCATTCAGCGAAAGAGCTAATATTATTTCAAATTTAACAGTGGTTGATGAAGTGATTGACTTTGAGGATGATGAAGATGGCAGTTGCGCGCTTGGATTGGAAAAAATAAAAGATTTATACCCTAATAATGAAATAATCTTTTGTAATGGAGGAGACAGAAAAGAAGATAATATTCCTGAAATGAGAGTTCAAAATATCATTTTTGAATTTGGTGTTGGTGGAAATAATAAAATGAATTCCTCAAGTGAAATACTTAAAGATTGGAATTTTGATTCCGAGGAAAGAGTCTGGGGCAAATTTTATAATCTGTTTACCGATAATAGATTAAAACTAAAAGAACTTATCGTAGCTCCGGGTAAAGGTATGAGCTTTCAGCGACATTTTAAGCGTAATGAGATTTGGTTCGTTAGCAAGGGTGCCTGTGAAGTTAACTTTAGTAAGTCCAGCCCAGATAATTCTTCCTTGATAAAGCTAAATACAGAAGAAGTTTTTCATATAAAAGTTGGCAACTGGCATCAAATCATCAATCCGCACAAGGATCCCTGTCATATTATTGAGATTCAATATGGCGAGGAAACAAATGAAGGAGATATTGAGAGACTTTCATATTATAAAAATAATTAATGACATATTATCTGAAAAGTTACTCATGTTTAGAGCATAGCCTATGGTTGTGAAGAATGATGAGCAAGTCATCATGGGCAATAGGGCAGATCGAAGCGTTAATCTTAACTTATTAATAAGCATGAAATGTATAATACTAATCTATATATAAAAATTACAAACATATGAACGAAAATAAATTTTTGACTGATTATTTTGATGAATGTGCTAAATTTATTTCTGATAAAGATATTATTCAATCTTGCAGAGATGCTAAGACAATGATCTTGAAAACTAGAGAGTCAGGAGGAAAGCTTATGTTTGCTGGTAATGGTGCAAGTGCTTCAATAGCCAATCATGCTTCACTAGATTTTACAAAGCAGGCTAAAATCAAGTCAATTAACTTCAATGAATCCGCTTTAATTACTGCGTTTTCAAATGACTTTGGGTATGAAAATTGGATTCAAAAAGCAATTGAATTTTATGGTGATGATAAAGATACATTAATATTGATAAGTTCTAGCGGTCAATCTTCAAATGTTATCAATGCTGCAAAATATGCTATTTGTAATGGCATTAATGTAATTACATTTACGGGATTTGATTCCAACAATCCATTATCAATGTCTGGTGATATAAACTTTTGGTTGGACTCTAAGGCTTACAATATTATTGAAGGTATTCATCAGATTTGGCTGCTTAGTATCTGTGATTTAATTATTGGAAAAAAAGAGTATTCCGTTTCTTAATTAATGAGTTAACTTTGTTATTTAAATAATGAAAGACTAATGCCAAGTATAATAAAAAAAAATACTTCCTTTCATACTGTTGCTTTAAATATTATTTACATTGCGATCTTGGTCTTTGCTCATTTTTATGTTCCATATATCCACGAGCTTGTATATTCATTCTTTAATGGACTATTTCTATTAATTTCAATATTAATTTTTTTATATATTAATGCCATATTAAGGTCTTCATCGATTACGCATTTTTCGTATTTATCTCTTTTTTGTCGGATATCTATTTCTATTATTGCATTAACTATTTCTATAATTTTTATAGCTTTCACAACGAATACAACACAGATCATTGAAAGAGATCAACTTTTATCCTTTATAGCTGTAATTTATACCTTGCAATTAATAACTATGATTGTAAGTAAATTATTATATTTTTATCTAAAGCCACAGAATAAAAGAAATATTGCCTTCATAACAGATGTGTTAGACAATAATCTTTCAATTCCTAAATTCCTATCAGAAGATCAGGTTAACTTAAAAAAATTTAATCTAAGTGAAACCAACGAATTAATTAGCTATTCTGCTCTGCAAAAGGTAGAGGCAGTTTATATTTATATAGACTCTAAAAACTTAAATGAATTGGAGGAAACATTTAAAAAGCTATGTATATTTGCCTTTGAAATTTACTGGGTCCTTCCTGAATCAATTTTTATAGAAAACTACAGATCAAATATTAAACCTGTTCTCTTAAATCCGTCACCAGTAAATTTAGACACCAATCAATATTTGTTAAAAAGATCCTTAGATGTTCTTTTATCTATTTTGATTCTATTATGTCTCTCACCATTAATATTTTTAATTGTCATTGTTATGAAATTTGGTGATCAGGGGCCAATTTTATACACCCAAAGAAGATATGGGCAGCATGGAAAAATTTTTAACATGATTAAATTTAGATCCATGAAAATAGACTCAGATATACTCCACGACACCGTATCTTCAAATGACCCAAGGGTAACTTTTATCGGAAAATTTTTGAGACTTAGCTCATTCGATGAAATACCTCAGTTAATTAATGTATTGTTAGGTGAAATGTCACTAGTTGGCCCAAGGCCTCATATCATTTCTGAAACAAATCTATATTCAAAAAAAATTCTTAAATTTCTTACCCGCCATCATGTCAAACCTGGTATTACAGGTTTAGCACAAATCAGAACTCGTGGCAAAGCAGATTCTATAGAGTTAATGCAGAAAAAGTTTTCAAGTGACTTAGAGTATATCAACGGATGGAGTTTATTTTTAGATATTAAAATATTGCTAAATACGCCAATCTCTCTTTGGAAGAATAGACACTTGAACACATAATTTTAATAACTATTCTTCATAAAAAGAATGATCTGATATTGAGCCGCCAAAAATAGAGTATATTAGTGGAGCATTAGTTTTTAATTTTGCCCCTCCATCTCTTGTTAGCGGCTGAATTATTAGTTTTCTTGATCCTCTTCCATCACCATTAAAAAAATAATTTAATGGTACTTCAAAATAAAAACCTCTATCAAATGATCCCTCGCCATATTCTTCTTTCGAGATATTTGTTCGTGTAAAATACGCGCCCATTTTAGTACCAGAATTAAATTTTCTCGCAAAATCTAAAGTAAACCCCTGATCTCCTGCAAGATATTGACCAATACTAAGATCTATTAGTATATTTGATTTTTGATGGAAATATTGGACGTTAGCATGTCCTGTAAGGACCTCATATTTAGCAAAACCAAATTGTTGATTAAAATCCCTTTGCCTTGCTTTATACAAATTTAAACCAAAAGAATAATCTTTATTAAAAGGTTTCCAATAATATTCAGCACCATAACCACCAAACATCATTTCAAACATTCCAGCTGTTAACTTTAAATAATGACCATTATTCAATTTCATTACTTTATCAAGTTGCATAGTATTTAAGTATAGGTCCGGTCTTTGGTTTAAATATTTAACAACATCTGTTCGAACATGGGGTAGGTATGGTGAGTCAGGAAAGTACCTCAATCGAGTATATGAATTCTTGAGTTGATAAGATATATTGGAATTAAGATAAAAACTTGGTGAAAACTTAACTTCAGAAGTTAGCATCAAATCTATTCCTCCTGCAAAAAATCTTGTTGGGTCGCCATACCTATAAATTAAATTAGGACTAACTTTAAAATATGTCTCAGGGAAATCTAAAATAGTTTGAAAAGTATAATTTTTGAACTTTTTGGTTGGTTCTTCATATTTTATGGGAGACATTTTTTGAGGATTTAAAAAATTTTTACTTTTCATGATTATTGTTCCAGTTTCGATACCTGAAATCACATGAGTAATTTCAATATTGGAAAGTGGAATATCGTGAATTTCAGCAATTTTGTTGGCAACAATATTGGAATGGTTTAGTAGATCAATTGGATTGTTATATTTATTGTTCACAAGAGCCACGGAAAGATTATCTTCATTAAGTTCAGCAGCTTGCATATAGATATTATCTTTTTCTAAATTACGAAGGAGGTCTTGATAAAATGCTAGCTCTTTATTTCTTGCTTTACTATATTTTTTAATCTTAATGCTTTTAACAGGCGGTCTATCATTATTTAATTTAAACTTTTTTGAAAAACTTAAATCAAATTCATTTCCTTTTATTTGCGATAAGCTAAGAGTATAGTCTTGGCCAAATCTATACGTTAATCCAACATTATAATTTTTATCTTTTTTTCTAATTATTGATGATTTGTATGTTTCTATACCTCCAGCCATGAAAGTAGAATAATTAAATGGATTATTTTCTATTTTAAATGTTAACCTTGGTATGTTTATAAAACGATATTCAATACCTCCAAAAAGACCGATTGGACCTTTAAAGAATAAGTTAAAGTCTATCTCGCTGCCTTTAGATTTTTCTGAGTAAAATATTGGGGCTGGCCGACTCGCAAAGCCTGGAATTGGGTTTTTGTAAACCTTATCACCGCTAAATGAACCAGTGCCCAATCCTAACGTTATATTTAAATTGTCTAAGTGATATGTGCCGACAATATACTCCTTAGTTAAAAAACCAGTACCAGCTATATCGTCAAGGCCAATTGCCATACTCAACCTTTTAAAATTTTTAGAGAATTTTAGATTGAAGCCTTTATCTAGATATTTTCCCTTTTTGAGATAAACCGTATCTCTTGGTCGATGATAATAGAACGTTGCCTCTAGTCCATTGAAAGGTGTTGCTATTATCGAAGCAAATTCATTAAGATTTGAATTACCTAATGTAAACCCAACATCACCACTTTGCTGAATATCTGCTGAAGGTAATTGGATTAAACCTGTTTGACCAATAGAGTTATATGAAGGGTAAACATTTTGCGGCTCTTGGCGAATGTAGTATTCCGAACTTACGTATGAAGAAAGCAAAATTAATGATAAAAATACTTTATGTTTCAACATAAGCATCTTTACCAACAGAATTATTTGGTCTTAAGAGTCTCTGCTAGGAATATTTTAAGATGATCCTGAGGAGCCACTCGATCCACTAGAACCGCTAGATCCACTTGATCCACTAGAACCGCTAGATCCACTTGATCCACTAGAACCGCTAGATCCACTAGAACCGCTAGATCCACTTGATGCCGGTGTGGGGGCTGGCGTAGGTGTAGGCGCAGGTGCAGGTGCTGTTGTTGGAGCTGGCGTAGGCGCAGGTGCTGTTGTTGGGGCTGGCGTAGGCGCAGGCGCAGGTGCTGTTGTTGGGGCTGGCGTAGGCGCTGGAACAGGTGCAGTTGTTGGAGCTGGCGTAGGTGCTGGTACAGGTGCTGTTGTTGGAGCTGGTGCAGGTGAGGAATCATCATCATCTGCGGCTGCAACTGCTGCGGCTATAGCAGCTGCGATAGCAACTGGAGAGAGTGATGTCTTGTCACCAGATTTATCGGTTTTATCTTGGTCATCAGATTCAACTTCTTGAGACTGAACTGAAGTAAAAAAAAGTCCAAGAAAACTTGCAATAAATAGTTTAAATTTGTTGTTTAATCTAGCCATAGTTAGGATGTTTTGTAATTAATATATGTATAATAAATGTATAAATCACAAAAAACAACTTTATTGGTATGTTTGAAAAAAATACTTATTTCATATTTATATACATTTTAAGCTTTATTAGCATTAGTTTTAATGTTCATGCTCAAAACAATCTGCCACCAATACTTTTAGAGCAAATGAAATCTATGAGCGAGATGGAACAGATTGAATTAGCAGAGAAGTATGGTATAGATATTTCCGAATTAAATTTATCAAATAGTAATGCATATTCTGAATTAGGGCAGAATGCTTCTAGATTGAAGCCTCTCAAAAGAAATGAAGATACTCTTGATAAAGATTCCATTGTTGATGAAGATGAAAATTCAGATGAGGAATCAGTATTTCAATCTAAAAAGCTATTTTCCACTGATACTGAAGACTTTGAAAGATTTGGACTATCTATTTTTAATCAAGAAATATCAACATTTTCTCCTGTTGATGACCAGCCTGTACCCAGAGATTACATATTAGGTGCAGGGGATTATCTAACTATTCAGTTTATTGGTTCGATGAACAATTTTTATGAGATCCAAGTGAATCGTGATGGTGGTATTGTAATAGAATCTATTGGTCTGATTAATGTTGCTGGGTTAACTTTTGAAAAAGTATCAGAATTAATAGAAAGTCGCGTCTCAAATGAGTTGTTTGGAGTTTCTGCGATAGTAAGTGTTTCAAAACTTAGAGCTATGAATATTTTTATGGCTGGAGAAGTTGCATTTCCTGGCATGTATTCAGTCAGCTCTCTCACCAACATCACTCAGGCGTTATATCAGGCTGGCGGTATCTCGGAGAATGGATCTCTAAGAAATATTCAAGTCCTGAGAAATAATAAAGTTATTAATACATTTGATGCATATGATCTGCTTTTATATGGCAATTCATTGAATGACATAAGGTTGCTTTCTGGTGATGTTGTTTTAATACCGCCTTTCCAAAGGCTCGCCAAAGCAGATGGCGAGATCAAAAGAAAAATGTTATATGAATTAGTTGATGATGATAATATAAAAGATCTTATATCAATGGCAGGGGGGTATACTCAAAAAGCTTTGCCTTCTAACGCTATTCTTATTACCAAACCCTCTTTTAATTCTAATCCTAAAATTATCGCATTTGATCTAAATGATGAGTTGTCGCTCAATTATAGTCTTGGCGTAGATGATATATTAATTGTTGGTAAGTCCGGGTATGAAGTACCAGTAGTCTCTATAATCGGAGCTGTAAGCTATCCCGGTGTTTACCCTTTTGTAGAAGGCTCCACAGCAGAGGATTTAATTAATTTTGCTGGCGGCTTTAAAAATTCAGCTTTTCTAGAATCAGTTGAGCATCGAAGATTAGAGATTGATAAAAATTTTAATCAAAATATCATTACGACTGAAATAAATTTCGTTAATCAAAACAAAAAAAATAACAATCTTTTATTAAAAAGCAGAGACCATATTACTGTTAGAGAAATCAAAAATTTCGATAAGATAGAGCAGATAACTCTGAGTGGGGAAGTCAGATATCCCGGATCCTATAATATTAATTCAGGTGATACATTGGCTTCAGTTGTGGAAAGGGCAGGTGGCTTAACTTCAGATGCCTTTATAGATGGGGCGGTCTATAAAAGAAAATCAGTAGCAGAAACAGAAAAAAATAGAACTAAATTTTATGCAGATTCATTAAGAAAAACCTTCTCTTCATCCTTGCTAACTGAAGAAAGCTCAACCGCATCTATTCAAGAGGTTGATCAGGTTGCTAGTGTACTAGAAAAACTAGATCCTCAAGGAAGGATTGTTATTGATTTAGACAACATACTTTTCAATAATGAAGCGTTTTTAGTTGAAGACGGCGACTCTATATTTATTCCAAAATTACGAAAATTTATAACTATTACAGGAGAAATTAATAATCCAAACTCCATTATTTATGAGCCCACTCTAGAGATTTCAGATTATCTTCGGCTCTCTGGTGGTTTGAATAAAAGAGCAGACTCTGAAAGTATTTATATTATCAAAGCCGATGGATCAACTGTAGTTCTTGAAAACCAATCATTTAATCCATTTGGTAGAAAACCCAATATTGAACCTGGAGATACAATAATTGTTCCTGTGAATAGCCAATATAAGGCATCTTTAGAAAACTGGACTGAAATTACGCAAATAATATATCAATCTATGGTTTCTCTAGCAGCTGTAAAAGGTTTTTAACATGGGAGACGAATTCGATCCAAAAGAAATATTGAGTACTATAACTAGTAATTGGCGTTTGATTGCTTCAATTACATCTATTTTTGCTTTGATATCTGTTATTTATTCATTATCATTGACTAATATATATACAGCTTCAGCACAATTATCGCCTAGCTCAAACAACAACTCTTCAAACAGCCTTGCCCAGTATGCAGGTTTGGCATCAATGGCTGGTATTAGTTTAGGTGAAAATAATTCAGCCATTTCTGATACTCAGCTAGCTTTATCATTAATTAAGTCCAAAACTCTCTTAAAACGATTAATTAATAATAAAAATATTTTGCCTGATTTGATGGCAGCAAAGAAATGGAATATTGGCAACAATTCAGTGATCTATGATGAAGACTTATTCGATATGAAAGAGCAAGTGTGGGTTCGAGATGTTGATTTCCCATTCAATGTAATACCATCTTTACAAGAAGCTCATATTGAATTTACGAAATTGATCTCTGTCTCTCAAGACACGAAAACTCAACTTATCACAATTCGCGTCAGTCACCTGTCACCAACTGTCGCTTATAAATGGACCAAATGGGTTATAGAGGAAGTTAACCTGTTGGTAGCTGATATGCGAATTACAGAAGCTGAAAGCTCAATTAATTATTTAAATGAACAATTACTGGATACTCCTTTTGCTGAATTACGTACTATGTTATACGGGCTTATGCAGCAGAATACACAAAGTATGATGCTCGCAAAAATAAGGCCTGAGTATGCATTGACTACCATTGATGCTCCACTTGTTCCTGAAATGAAGTCATATCCAGTGAGGTCTGTTATATGTATTATTATTACTCTTTTCGGACTAATGATCGCAATCTTAGTAGTATTTATACGTCATTATGTTTTTGATATAACACGAACTCAGATCAGCCCGGGGGATTGATGGCTAGTGATCAATGTTGGGCGATAATACCCGCTAGAGGAGGTTCAAGCGGTATTAAAGAAAAGAATATTAAAAATCTTGATGGCCTGCCATTAATAGCTCACTCAATAAAATCACTTCAAGGCGCTAATTGTTTTAATAAAATTATCGTCACGTCAGATTCCAAAAAAATATTATCCGTAGCAAGCAACTTTAAGGTTGATGTGCATATGAGAGAAAACCCTCAGGACTCTGATAACTTTACAATGCCGGATATTCCAGTTCTCTCATTACTCGATTCTATTCCTTCTGGTGAATTACCAAAATTTGTAGTTATGGTCCAGTGCACAGCACCATTCATAAAACCAACATCCTATTCAGCCTGTCTTAAATTACTAAAGTCAAAGCCACATGATACTGTTTTTGCTGCTCATACTGCACATGCATTTTTGTGGCAAAAAAATAACCCGAATGAACTTGAATCTAATTGGGTGCCTATAAATCATCCCTTTCATGAGCGTCTAGGTAGGCAGTTTATTAAGAATGAACAAGTTCATGAAACTGGAGCATTTTATGGTTTTCCTGTAAAAGAATTTATGCAGGCACGACATCGCTTTTTCAATCATGCTTACCCAATAAAGCTTGAAGAAGATGAGATTGTGGATATCAACAATCATAATGATTGGGATTACGCTCAATTTATAATACAAAACAGGAAAAAAGAAAATGCAAATTAATTTATCTGGTAAGCTTGCTTTAGTCTGCGCTTCAACTCGAGGACTAGGCTATGCTTGCGCAGAAGGCTTGGTTCAATCTGGCTGCTCAGTTATTTTAACTGGAACGTCGGAGAATAATCTTAAGATTGCGAAAACTAAATTGCTGTCTATTGCTAAGAATTTTGCCTCAACAATCAATATCCATGAAATTTTGGTTGATCTAAATTCTCAATCTGAAATTGATATATTAATAGATAGCTTGGAAAAATTACCCTCTATAGATATTTTCATTGCAAATAGTGGCGGACCTTCACCTGGAGATTTTGAATCATTTTCTACCGCTCAGGAATTTGAAAATAAGGCCCGCCAAATTACTTACCCAGCAACAAAGCTTATGAAATATGTTTTACCTGCAATGAAAGAAAAAAAGTGGGGCAGGATAATAAATATTTCATCTATTGGCCTGGCTAAACCAATAACAGGCTTAGCTGTTTCTAATGCATCTCGCGGATATTTAGCTGGATTAATGACCGGAATGGCAAATGAAAATGCACGCTACGGAATAACCATTAATACTATCCTGCCTGGAATTATCTGGACTGATAGGCAAAAATTACTTACTGAAAATGATGCTAACTTACTAGGAATTAGCTTTGATGAAATGTTTGACAGAAAGTCCAGTAGTATACCTTCTGGAAATATGGGTAAACCAGATGATGTGGGTAGTTTAGTTACTTTTTTATCGTCAGATTATGCTGGATATATTAATAGTCAGTTCATAGCAGTTGATGGTGGACTGCTCGGACTTGTAAGGTGAGTATATCTAAAGACTGGAATTTTTGTTTTGAAATTGGACTAAACCACCTCGGCGATTATAAAAATATATTATCAATTTTTAACGCTATAAATAATATCAATTGTGCCCTCACAATTCAGATTAGAGAAGATGATTTCTATCATAAAGAGAGAAAAAGCCTTAGACTTTCAGTGGATGATTATGCAAATTTTTCTACTGCATGCTCAAATTTAAAGATTCCATTTGGGCTAGCTTTAGGCCCAATCGAAAATGTTGACTGGATACTAGATTCAGAAATTAAACCAGATTTTTTAAAATTGCTCGGAATAACAACAAATAATCTTAATAGCATTGACATTATTAATCAAAAATTTATGTGTCAAAAATATTTTTCTGTTGGACTTTCAAGTCAAAATTTTATTGCTAATGAAATAATTCCTAGAATGAATGAGAATGATATGTTAATTCATACATCTCTTTCGCATTTACCAGAAGATCAAAATCTTATCGATATTAATGTTTTAGAATCATATGGTAAGAACGTTTGCTTTGGACAACATTCAATTAATCATGAGGTTGTATTTACTGCTATAGGAGCAGGAGCAAAAAAAATTTTTACTTACATAGGAGATAAAAGATTGCAACTTCCAGACTTACATCATGCAATTGATCTTTGCGAGGCTGAGAATTTCTTCAATCAATGTTTATCTTGTTTTAGTGCTATGAAAATTAATAGTAGTGAGAATAAAGTTTCTAAAATAGACTTTATTGGTTAGACTAGCTTATGAATCTGCTCTTAAATCTTATTTTTTCTATGTCCATAATAGCTTAGCCATGAATTCTGATGATTTTACCCTAAATTATAAATGTTCATTGTTAGACGTTTTGAACAGACTTGATGTTTTATCCGAAAAAGTTGTATTGATAGTTGATGACTCAAATCGTGTACTAGGAACTATAACTGATGGTGATGTTAGAAGGGCTTTATCGAAGGGGCAGAAAAATTTTTTCTTACTCAGTCCTTTGGACATTATGAAAAAAGATTTTGTTTTTGATAGAGACGATGACTTAGTAACCAAAAGGCAAGCATTTTCAACAGGCATTAAGATTATTCCTGTGGTTGATAATCTTGGCCGACTTCAACACCTAAGAAAAGCAGAAGTGCAAGAATTAATGATTGGAAACACCTCTATCTCAAATGAATCAGAAGCTTACATAATTGCTGAAATAGGTAATAATCATAACGGTTCTCTTGATCTTGCTTTTGAGTTAATTGATAAAGCAAAAATTGCTGGGGCCAATGCGGCTAAGTTTCAAATGCGTCAATTGGAACTTACTTATGTAGAGAACGCAAGTAATAGCATCGATGAGGATCTTGGCAGCCAATACACGCTTGATTTATTGAATAAATTTCAGTTAACGAATGATCAATTAATAAGCTGTTTTGACTACTGTAAATCAATAGACATTGAGCCACTTTGTACACCTTGGGATATTCAAAGTGTAAGGATCCTTAATGAGTATGGTATTTCAGCTTTTAAAGTTGCATCAGCTGATATGACAAACTATGAGCTAATCCAAGAGCTTAGTCTGACCAACAAACCAGTTATTTTTTCAACAGGCATGAGCTCAGAAAAGCAGATTAAATATACTGTTAATTATTTAGATGGAAAAATTAGCGATTATGCATTATTGCATTGCAATTCCGCATATCCAGCTCCATTCAAAGATATCAATCTTAAGTATTTAAAAAAGTTAAAGCATATAAGTAAAACGGGAATTGTTGGATATTCCAGTCACGAAAGGGGCATAGAAGTTCCACTTGCAGCTGTAGCATTAGGATCAAAAATTATAGAGAAGCACTTTACGCTTGATAAAAATATGGAAGGGTCGGATCATAAAGTCAGTTTGTTACCTGATGAATTCAAGCTTATGGTTGATTCTATTCGAAATATTGAAAAAGCTTTAATTTTCTCTGAGGAAAGGATTGTATCTCAGGGTGAAATTCTTAATCGTGAATCTCTAGGAAAAAGCATTGTTGCCGCTAGATCAATCACAGAAGGAACAACTCTATCAATTGATGATCTCACTTTAAAGGGACCTGGCAAAGGCTTATCACCTGACCTTGTGAATGATTTGATAGGCATGAAAGCTTCGAGAACTATGGTTAAGGATGATATTTTCTTTCTTAGTGATTTACATCAAAGCCATCATGTTTTTTCAAATTATAATTTTAATAGAGAGTTCGGTATACCTGTTAGATATCATGATTTAAATTCATTGGTTGAAAAATGCAATTTTAATTTTGTGGAATTCCATCTTAGCTATGGCGATATTGGCTTGGATTTAAATAAAGTATTAGGTAAAACTTATGATGATTTATCATTTTGCGTTCATGCTCCAGAGTTATTTAAAAATGATCATATCCTTGATCTATCCTCTAGAGATTCAAGCTATAGGTCTTTATCTATAGGTTATTTAAAAAGTGTTGTCGATGAAACAATGCGTATAGCAAATTTTTTTCCAAATAGTAAAAAACCATATATTGTTTTTAATGCTGGTGGATTTTCAGAGAATGACTTCGTTACACCTGAATATCGCTCTGAATCATACAAAATAATTGAGGGATCGCTTAAAGAGTTTAAAGATCTTGAGAGCTGTGAGCTTCTTATTCAAACTATGCCTCCTTATCCATGGCACTTTGGTGGCCAGAGATTCCATAATAACTTTGTTAATCCTTTAGAAATTCAAGATTTTTGTGATCGAACCGGATTTAATATATGCCTTGACTTATCCCATTCACATCTTGCATGCAACTTCTATGATTTATCTATAGACGAGTTCCTTAATGCAACTAAAAAATATATAAAATATATGCATATTGTTGATGCTAAGGGATTTGATGGAGAAGGTCTGCAAATTGGTGATGGCACAATTGATTTTAAATATTTCTCTGCTTTGTTAAAAAAAATGAATATAAGTGCAGGCTTCATTCCAGAAATTTGGCAAGGACATAAAGATTCTGGTAGCGGCTTTATACAAGCCCTAGATAGATTGGAGATATTTGGACTTTAAATAAATTAAATTTTGTCACCCATCTTAAAAAATATCTGCATCTATAAATTTCTAGTTAAAATAATATATGTATATTGCAGGAGTGAATTACATGAAAATTATCAGCTTGGAAGAAAACTTTATTTATATATTCATGAGTTTTAAAACCAGCTCATTAATTTTAAATATTTTCCTTAATAACATAAATTTCAAGGTTTTATTCCTTTTAATGGATTATATTAATTGAAGGCCATAATCTTAGCAGGCGGCCGGGGCACGCGTCTTAAGCAACCAGGCATACCAAAACCAATGATCAATATCAATGGAACTCCATTGCTAGAATTACTGATAGCTCAATTGGTTGCTAGTGGTATTCAAGAAATCTTCATTTCTGTAGGTTACAAAAAAGAAATTATCATGGATTATTTTAGCAATGGGCGCAAACATGATTGTAAAATTGAATATTTAATTGAAGATGAGCCCTTAGGAACTGCAGGTTCAATAATCAAGCATAAAAATCTTTTTTCTAATTCTCCCTTCTTAGTGATTTATGGAGATCTCCTGCTTGATATTAATTGGAATAATTTTTTAGCGGCCAGTCAAAAAAATGGTGGGCTTGCAACCTTATTTTGCCATCCAAACTCACATCCTTTTGATAGCGATCTTATAAATATTAATGAAAAGTCAGAAATAACTGAAATTTATCGAAAGCCTCATTCGCATTCTTTCAATCTACCAAATTTATCAAATGCAGCAATTTACTACATAAATCCAAAAATTCTCGATGGTTTTCCTGTTACAAAATTAGATTGGGCGCATGATATTTTTCCAAACGCGCTAAATAAAGGCGTTTTACATGCTTATAACAGCATCGAATATGCTTGTGACATAGGTACACCCTCACGTTTAAATAAAGGATTAGGGCATGTTGCTAAGAATTTACCAAATAAACTTAGTAGCTCTATTGAAAAGCCAGTTGTTTTTTTTGACCGAGATGGGGTTATTAATCATGAAATTAATGGCGTTACTTCACCAGATCAAATTCAAATTATTGATGGTGTGCCTGAATCAATTAAGAGATTAAATGACCGGTTAGTGCCAGTAATATGCATCTCAAATCAACCGCTAATTGCAAAAGGCAAGATCACTGAACGTGAATTAATCGTAATTAATAATAGAATTTCAAATATACTTGCCGACGCTAATTCCTCTTTTATAAATGATTGGTTTTATTGTCCGCATCATCCAGAGGATGGGTGGCCTGGTGAAATCAAGTCTTTAAAAATTAATTGTGAATGTAGAAAGCCAAAGCCTGGTTTATTCTACAAGGCCGCGTTGCGTCATAACATAAACCTAAATGATTCATTTATGGTTGGTGATAGGTATTGTGATGTTGAAGCAGCAAATTTAGCTGGAATAAATAGTATTCTAATTTCCTCTGGCCATTCTGGAAATGACAAAGATAAGTTCCCGAGTACAATACCCAATTATTCAGTTAATTCAATCGAAGATGCTGTTTCTATAATGGAGGAGAAACTTGATTATTACCCGAACACCATTACGAATTAGTCTTCTAGGAGGCGGCACAGATATTCCTAGCTTTTATGAAGCAGAGCCTGGTTGTGTATTTAATTTTTCAATCAATAGGTATGTGTATTTGTGTCTTAACAATATATTTGAGAGCGACGGATACTTTTTAAAATATTCAGATATTGAAAAGTGCAACGATGTTCTCGAAATTAAACATCGAATAATTAAAAGTATCTTTTCTCAATATGGCATAAATGGAGTTGAGCTTATGTCATCTGCAGATTATCCTGGAGGTACCGGGATGGGATCATCTGGTGCCTTTTCAGTTGGAATGCATCGTTTATGCAATGAATATCTTAACAATGACCTTACTAATTATGAATATGCTGATTTGGCATGCAAAACAGAAATTGAAAAACTTGGTGAGCCGATTGGTAAACAAGATCAATTTGGGTGTGCTATTGGAGGTGCAAAATTTATCGAATTTGAATCAGATGGAGAAGTAAATGTTAATGAAATTAATTTAAGTAATGAGCATGAATCATCAATCAAAAAAAATTTTTTTTTAGTCAGAATTCCTGGAACACGTTCAGCAAGTAAAATTCTAGCTGATCAATTCAATAACTTAAAAAGTGATATTGATAAAACAAATACTTTACGCCATATGGCAAGTCAAGCTAGAGAATTTAATCTAGATATAGAAAATAATTTTAATAATATTGGTGAATATCTTCATGAAGCTTGGATTGCAAAAAAATCTTTATCTAATCATATAAGCAATGAAGCCGTGGATAATATATATGCTCAAGGTCTTAAAGCTGGAGCTGTTGGTGGGAAAATTCTTGGGGCTGGAAAGTCAGGTTTTTTACTTTTATATTGCCCAGAGAATAAACATGAGGAGTTTTTAGCATCAATGGACTCATATCAGATTGAAAAAATTGAGTTAGACAAAAAAGGTTCAGTTACTTTGCACAATGATTCTTACAATTAATAAATGAGCAAACTACGTACAATACGATTACTAGTAAAACATACCAATCTAAAAATCGCTCCTCTTATCATAGCAGTGACATTTAGTTCGGTTTTGGGTGGGTTGCTTGTTTATGCCTTTGCTCCTTTTGTCTCCATTGTTCTTATAGGTAACGAACCATCTGCATTTCAGCAAATTGAACTTATTGCGTATCAAATAGGTTTTAGATATGGAGATTTTACAGTTCAATATATATTGGGTATTACCTTGATTTTAGTAGCTTTTTTTAATGGTATTGCACAAATATTTAGACTTAAGTTATTCAATACGTTTTGCCAAGGAATAGTTGAGAAGCTTTCAAATATTTTTTTTAAAAATTATCTCATTAGTGATTATAGTTCGATAAAAATGATAGATAGCAAAAAATTAGAGAATCTAATTCTTACAGAAACCTATCAAATAATGAATTATTTTGTTCGACCTATGGTCGAGATTATCTCTGCTATTACTGCTTTAACAGCTATCTTGCTAGCTATGATTCTCGT
>MDTG01267534.1_pt1 | contig 16710 bp, 26 predicted proteins | sample 811421 | NCBI WGS metagenome assembly MDTG01 (sample SAMN05326645, study PRJNA326480) | marine metagenome | isolation source: seawater | place: Pacific Ocean: South East | collected 2011
AAATATGGCTCGTCGAAGAACCACCCGAAGAAAAGCTGCACCACGACGCCGCGCTACAACGCGCCGTCGCAAAACAACCAAGCGTCGCGCTGCTCCAAAGCGCCGTAAGACGACTCGTCGTCGCAAGACCACCAAGCGTCGTGCGGCACCAAAGCGTCGTCGTACAACCCGTCGCCGTAAGACGACTCGTCGCCGCGCTGCACCTAAGCGCCGCAAGACGACTCGCCGTCGCCGTTCCACTCGTCGCCGCGCTGCACCTAAGCGCCGCCGTACTACTCGCCGTCGCCGTCGTAGCCCAGCTCGTCGTCGCACGACCCGTCGTCGTCGCCGTAGCCCAGCTCGTCGTCGTACTACTCGCCGTCGTCGTTCACCAGCTCGCCGCCGCACCACGCGTCGCCGTAAGGTGTCCCGCCGTCGCACAACCCGCTCCCGCAAAATGAGCGCTCGTGGACTTTACAACTTCGTTGTCAAGAACATGACTGCTTTCGAGGCTATCGCCGCTCTCGGTGTCGGTCTTGTTGCTGGTCTCAAGCTCCCTGCTCTCGCTGAGCGAGCTGTCGAGAAAATCATGGGTCGTAGCATTGACTTGACCGGTACCTGGAAAGGACCTCTTGTCGGTGCTGCCCTCGCTGGTGCTCTCGGTTACACGCTCTACGGCATGAAGCTCGTCAACTTCAATGTTGCATCCACGATTGCTCTCGCTGGTGCCACTGTTGGTATGATGAACCTCGCCTCCAACTACCTCGGTCTCGGCCTCCCTGGTTTCGCTACCATCGGCGGCTTCGGCGGTATCTTGGGCGGTTCTAACACCCTCCGTGACAATGTCAGTGCTTTCGGCTACCTTGGTGAAGCCCCATTCGAACCATTCGGTATGGGACACGAAGGCTCCGCTGGCTACCATGACATGGGCCGCGTCGTGAATGTCTTCTGAGGTGAGATAAGTGAACGCTTATCGCAGTAGCCTTGGAGCTGCTCATGACCCCTATATGGATGGTTCAGGCGGCATTCTTGATGGTGACAACAAAGTGATGAACACGCTCAACAAAGGAGTCTTCGCTGGCTTCGATGTTGGACACATCGCTCTTGCTGCTGTCGGGCTTGTTGTCTTCATGAAGCTTCGCAAGTGAGTAGGACTTCGGTCCTAAAGAGCTCAAGACGCCTAGAAGGCGTAACGCTAGACAAAGTGTCTTGAGACTGCTTGCGGTTGCTTTATCATCCAAGACCCCTTGGGCTGAATGATTGCTATGCCGGAATACACCCCACCTTCAGGAGGAGGAATCTCTGATGTTGTTGACGACACTTCCCCTCAACTAGGCGGGAACCTGGACACCAACGCGCATTTCATCGACATTGATGATGCAAAGGGTCTCCGTGATAGTGCAGGTAATGAGTATTTGATTTTCCAAGAAACGGCAAACGCAACCAACTATGTTGAGATTACTAACGCAGCTTCAGGGTTTCAACCTAAGATAGCAGCTAATGGAGCGGGCAATGTTGCTCTCCAATTATCAGGCAGTGGTAGTGGAGTAGTCTCAAGTCTCAGCGCATTCGAATGCTCTTCTACTTTAACCGTCTATGGAACAAGTCAACTGACTAAAGCGAAAATTACTGATTACAACACGGTCGCGACACACGCACCAAGTGCGTTCTTTCAAGGAGGTACTTACCTCTATGTTACTGCCGGAGCTGGTGTACAGTTACCAAACTCACCTACCAAAGGTACCCAGTTTGTCATCCTAAATGATTCAGGGGCACAGATTAGTCTCACCGCGGCGGGCGGGGAGGCATTTGTTGGCTCTCAAACTGTTGATAACGGTAAAGCAGTTACTTGTGTTGCGGTTACAACCTCAAAGTGGTTTGTAATAGGGTGATTGCATGCTTCCCGGTGTGATAGGATGTTGTCAGCAAGGGGCAGGTCCATCTGCACTTAGCGCGACTATCATTGACGCCAACGACCTAGAAATTAACGGGCTTCTTATTCCCGCAGGGGGTGCAAGCAATCCAAATGAAATAACAGCCGCTTTGTCAGTTTCAGGGGGTACTACTCCATACACATTTGCATGGCAGTTGATAGAGAGGGCCGACACAAGCGGTGTTTTCTCACCTATTCAAGGTACTACTGACCAACCTGTCTACGATGACGGGCTTATCACTAATAGCGCCCTGCCACCACCAAACCCAGCACCAAACCCAGGAGAGTACCAGGTTGTGTGTACCATTACCGACAATGCTGGCACTCAAGTCCAGGTTGATTTTGCCTTCAATGTAATATCGGCCTGACGAAATGCTTGAATAGAAATTACTACTACGGTAGCTTGCTTCCGGAATGGGGAGTACAGGTGCCGGGAGTAGGTCTTTACCTCTTTCTCGCCTTTCGAACACCTGCCCCACCTTACATTTATAGTCGGAGCGAAACTGATTTTCGTTCATGGCAACCGTTACGGACCTATTAGAAGAAATCAAAGAACAACTAAACGCCCTTGACATTGATGCAGCAAAAGTCGACAAAGGACAGAAAGCTGCTGGCACTCGTGTGCGTAAGGGACTCCAAGAAGTCAAGAAGTCTTGCGACTCCCTCCGAAAGCACATCTTGGGCCTTCGAGAGTGAAACCCTTGGTTGAAGGTCTCTACACCGTAGTACTTGGCGATAGCCTTCCTGACCTCATTAGTAAAGTCAATTATCTAATGGAAGAAGGGTGGCAACCACAAGGTGGTTTGCTAAAAGACGGTAATCGAGACTTCTATCAAGCAATGATAAGGCCATTAATTGTCAATCAAGCCCTTGTAGTGTAGTTTGGATAACACTCTGGCCTGCGGAGCCGGTACCCCAGGTTCAAATCCTGGCAGGGGCGCTTTACAATAACATAGCGATAGCATTTCCAATAAGACCAAGCCCAAGTAGTACCTGTGTAATGTACCACCTACGGTCTATCTTGTCTACTGCATCCTTAGTAATGGCTTTCACTTCTTCACGAATTTCGTCTATCTTCTTATCAACGCTTTCGCTCAGCTCTATTTTCATAACCATGCCATCGGCAATGAAACGAGCTGCATCCGCTATGTTCATTCCATTTCACCCAAGTAGTCTCTTCCTAGGATAACAGGGAACGCCATATGCTCTCTATTAGTGATAGATACTTCAAGCTCAAGCTCTTCATCCCCTTCTATCACTACAAGTATTACAGTATCTCTTCTTTGAGTGCCATTAGCACTCCTTACTTTGATAGCGTCTTCATTTACCATCTCTTCTAGCCGAAGAAGGGAAAGAAAGCCTTCATCAATAGAAGAACGAGAAGCACCCGTGTCAAGACGCGCTTCAACGCTGACCACCCAATTAGGTTCATACCTTGGGTTAGTTAGTCCTATTACTTTAGTCCCTGTTGTCTTATGCATCAGAATGTCACATCCGGTCGATTTGAGCCAATAGCACCAAGTTTTGCTAGCACTTCCTCATCGAGCGGAGTTAGTTTCCCTTTTGTAAACTGAATGAGGATAGAGCGAATGTAAGTAGCCAAAGCTAGTCCGTTTTCATCCGCAAGTGTCTTCAAACGAAGATAGACTTCTTCATCCATGCGAATTTGGACCTGCTGGTTCTTGCTCATAGTGACAACCATGTTTTCATGGCGACCTTAATGGTTTCTAGTGGTAGTTGTTTGTCAAGAAATGAAAAACAATGGTAGACGAAGGAGAGAAATGTATTGGTAGCGGTATTTTTTGCTACTCAATGAAATCCCTTCTTTGATAAGGGGTGCTCCCTTAGCCCTGGATAACCCGCACCAAGAAAACGCGGGGACAACAAAAAAACAAATGGAGATGAAAAAATGGAGCTACGACCATATTATGACCGACCAATTAGCACGATTGATGCATATGTTACCGAGATTCTCGGTGCTGTTGCTGCGAACTTCCGCCACTGGGGCGAATACAAGTATGTGTGGCCAAAGCAAGGCTACGGTAAGGGTGTTCTCCGCGCTGACCAATTTTCACTTTTGGGAACCTTCGGACAGTGGCTCGTTCCTTCGTCCGGTTCTTCCGGTAACCCTAACTCAGTGACTGTTGACTCCTTCGGCTGGGCTCAGCGTGTTTTGGACTTCAAGACCCTTGAGGAATTCTACTACTTGATTATGGGAATCCAATACCCTGTTTCTCCTCTACTCATCACAGAGCACCAATGGCGCATCTCAGGTGTGGAAACACCTGTCATTGACCAGCAGCTCTTTGAAGTGCTAGAAGAACCATTCGTCTGGTACGAAATGCCGGTTATTGTGGAACCTGAGAAGACCATCGTCTGTGCTCACCGTGTCGTCGGCGGTCTCGCCAACTACGGAAACTCAACCATCGCTGGTGCTGAGAAGTGGCGTGTCATCGGTTCAGTCATTGGACAACACCACGAGCTCATTCAACAGCGACAAAGCATTGGGGAGCTTAGCTGATTCCCTTACGGGACTCACTATTCTATTACGGAGGTGAAAAGATATGACAGTTATGGCAGGAATGGACCTAGGATATGGTTCACAAGTTCAAATCGTTCGTACTAACTATCTGACCGTCTTGACGGATGCACCAGCTACGGTCCAGCAAATGGCTAACTACCTTGAAATGTACAACAACCTCATGACCTCTCGCGGTCGAGGTTACTCAAACCTGGTTTGTGATTACATTGGTAGCCACGCCCACGCTCCATCTGACGCCGCTGCCGGTACTGGCGCAAATGTGTTGCCCTTGATTACAACTGCTTCGGCAAATGTTCCATTTGGTGGAAACCACGCAAACCCGAAGACATCAGGCTTTGGAGGCGGAGGTACACAACTCAAGCCATTGGCAGTGCTTTCTGTTACTGGTATCGAGTTTACCAACAACACGCTGACAGCCGCAGCTTATGTGCCTGTTGTCCTTGCCGACAACATCACTGCTCAAGTTAACGCTGAATTGTTGATTGACAACCTTGGAGCTGTTGCTGATGGTGATGTAAGCACTGGTATGCTTCCACATACTCTCAACCTTGATGGTATGTTTGACGATGTAGCAGCAGCAGCCGCTACCGGGACTGTACTAGTCAGCAGTATTGCAGCCGATGCCTTCGTTTCAGCTGGTAACGCAGCAGGTACAACCGCTACTTCTCTTTCAGACTACGGTACCCTCGGTGCCGCAGCTGTTGGAATCGTCAGTGTTGTGTGCTTGGCTCGCGTCGCAGCCTGAGACTGACTACGGTTTGAAGGTAACTTGCTTATCCCTGAGCGAAAGCTCTAGGGATAATGCGGAGGACTCTCGATGGCAATGTCATGGTCGCAACGGTTGACACTAGGTGTTACAGTAGCGTACATTGCAACCTCGCTTATCCACCTCAAAGGTGGGCGAAAGGCGCTAGGTTTGATGTTTGCTGGCTACTCGGTTGCTAACCTTGGTGCATACGCGCTTGAAGCAAATCAGTAACTAAGGGTTCTAAGACCCTAGTGGCGAAAGCTCTAGCCGATAGGCACGAGGAGTAAACGAGCAGTACCCCATCCAAAGGGGTTATATCCTGAGGAGCCCTGCGACTAACTGGACCCGACCAACCGGGAACCACACCATACACAAACAAAGGTGAAAATTATGACGAATGTAAACCAAACAAACAGGCCAGGAAACTTGTTCGGTACCCCCTTCGGTGCCGGATTCGGAAATTACGGAATTGAATACGCATTGAAGCCAGGCTTCATTGTCAAAGCACGAAACAACTTCTATGTCATTGAAGCTCGTGAAGCATTGGCAGTGGACTTGTACTTTAGCCAAACACACACTGTAACCGCTTCCAGCAACCTAGTAACCAACGCTGCTATGGTGCCTTACGGTGATAAGTCTATGACGGCACTTCTTGACCCTGACAACGGTGGTACCTTTACTGCTGGTGATTACACTGCTTCTGTCCTGAGCCCAAGTTATGACTCAGGCTACATCAAGTTTGACGATTTGGAACCAGCATTCGGACACTTGTACCAGTTGTGCCCTACTCTACCATTCCAACCAAAATTCCTTGATACAAACCATGGAGAGTTTTTGATTAACCAATCTGCCTCAGGTGGAAGCATTCCATCTGCTGGTGGTGTACCTATGGGCTTCACTGTAACAGCTCCACTATCCAATGCAACTGGGGCAATGGAAGCTGTTGGTAGTGTTTCCGCAAAATTGTACATCAAGCATCCTGTGGGCTCCCCTATCAATGTGCTAGACCAAGCCCCTGAGGGAGACTCAGGTTCCGCAGCTGTTGGTTCTCTTCTAGGTCTCAGTGGTTTCATTGACTACGCTATGAGCCCCATCGAAAACCCTAACTGGAACTTCTCACTGTTCATTGAACACGGTGAGAACAACCTTCCTTCTTTCCGACTTTGCAACGATTCTGAGGAATTCATCCTCGATGGCCGCGTGAGGCTCACAGGTTGGAAGTATTCCATTGCTGAGCTGAGCATGAGTCAGCTGTCTGAGTTGCAATCCAAGGGCAAAGTTACCTACGCGATTATCAACCCACAGGGAATCCCTACCTCTAGCAGCTTGAGCGGACCCTTCCTGAAGTGAGGGGGCGTCTAAGTGTCAGATGAGCAATTTGTGTTCTTGGGAAACATCACTCCCGAAGTTTCACGAAAGTCTTCACTTGTTAGAGAGGACAAGCGCACTGTCACTATTCGTCAATCAGGACTGACTCTTTCTTCTATTGGGGATGCTAGTACTCTTAGGCTAGTGGACCAAAAGGGAAAGGGAAGGCTACTAAGCATCAAAATCGTTACTGACAACCCATATGCTCAGCTTCTCCTTGAAGTCGATGACTGGCGCAATGATGGTGAGACTGCTGCTGAGCTTCTCTATGGAGGAACCGGTAAGCAAGACTACGGATTGTATGCTATGGGCGGAGGCGACCCAGCCAAAGGCTACACCCTCATGTACACCCCTATGAGTGGAGAGTCTTTCGATGGACGACTGCGAATAGCCCTACGAAACAGGCTACCTACGACAACCAAAGTGTACGGGAACGCAAAAATACAGAGATTCGGCGGAAACCTTCCTATTCCTGTGTTCAATGGACACTCCGCAGGGGACTCTTTTTCAGCACCTGCATTTGCCGATGAAAGCTTAGAAGATATTGCTAACGCTATGGCTACCCCTCATTTTGGAAAGCCATACATGTCTACTCGAATCAACTCAGCAGCACTAGGAGCATCAGCAAAAATAGGAATTGACCACCCATATGTAGGGCTGGCCGGAAAACCAACCTTCACCAAGTCCACTCTTACATTTGGTGTTACCAGTGGTTCTCTTGATACTGTTCACACTTCTTTCTTTGCTCCAAGGACTTCTAGTGGCGATAACACTTTCAGTCAGCTAATTTTCTTGACCAATATTGCTGGCGACGCTCTAACTACTGTTACTCACGACTTCGCCGTAGGTCAGAAGCTTTTCTTTAGGGATGGAGGAACGATTTTCTTTGCAGGTGAAATCACCGCTATTGACGAACCTAGTGGCGATGCTCTAACAGCCACGGTCCCAACTGCTACATTTGGAGAAGTACTTACTGGTGCTGGGCAAGCAAAAGCCCTACAACTTACAGTCAGCCCAGGTATTGAAAACCCACCAGGCCCTGTTACTACTTCTTACACTGGTAGTACACCTGATGGAATTGGTACCGTTATATCAGCTGCTGAAACCGACCCAGTTATTGCTATCAAGTCAATTGAAATCAAATACCAGCTAGAGGTGAGCTACGATGGCTAAGAAATTCAAGAATTCAGTAGTACAATGGGCCCACGAGCATCCTGTTCTCTTCGCCCTCTTTGGTACGACTATTTTCTTCTATGCCCCTGCTAGGATTATTGGAAAGACAATTCGTACTATTAAGTACGGAGACTCTTCTTTAGGAAATATCCCCGGTCTCATGGAAGACCGTAGTATGTTTACTGGTAGCGGTAACCTCGACATGCATCAACTTGGAGCTATCCCTAACCCTAGCGATGGCCCTATGACAGGTGGTGCTCTTTTCCGTGCTATTCACGAAGAAATGTGCGAAAGGGCGAAAAAAGGAGAAATCCCACGAGAACATGTTCAGTACTATACCACAGCCAAGTACAACAAGCTGATGAATGACGGCCAGTACAACATTGTAATCAAGACAGCTCCTGGCCCTGACCAAGGCAAGAACCCTGGCGACTTCTATCGGGACTCTCGACATAACGGTAAAATCTACCCTGCAAAGGGGGGTAATGGGCCCAATCCTATCCGTTCTCAGCGTGACCACCGCACAGGTGGCAGCATAGCGCCTCCTGTCGCAGGCAAGACTTACAGTGAACACTCCTCCTCTCCTGGTTCCTTCTCAGCTAACCCTGATGTGGTCGAGCTACTAGGTGAAGGAAGCGTCTTTGCTGGGCTTGGTGTTGCACACAAACTTAGGTGATTACATGAAGATGCATAGTGACCTAGGAAAGATGTACCGTCGTAACTACATGGTAAAGTCTCAACTTAGGTCTCTTGAAGAAAAGAGCAAAGCCCTCAATTCAAAAATTGATGGTGAAACGAAAATAGACGAGTGGGCGGAGTCCTATATTACTCGTGCTGACGCTCAGATTGACGATGTTAGCGACTACATGAATTACCGTAACCTTGGACAACTAGCACATGTTAGGAGGCCTGCTCCATCAACCAAAGCTCTTCCAGCTCCTAAGCTCCCCATTTACGGTCAACAACGCCAGCCAGCACCTCCTCCTTCTAAGCCAGCTGCTGACAGAGATAGAGATGGTGTTCCTGACAAAGACGACAAGTTCCCTGATGACCCAAATGAATGGGCGGATGTGGATAATGATGGAGTAGGTGACAACAATGACTTGTTTGGTGCCATTAGTGACAAGTACCCCATAGTTACCCTTGGTAACACATTTGGCTTTGTTGGGACTGCTGCCCTTGCAGGGGTTGTTTATGGGATTGTTACTTACAACCCTAACAGCACAAGGACTGGCTCAACTCTTGTTCAAGTGTTGAGTAGTCGAGCCAGGGCTGCTTTAGTGCCTACTGCCATTTTTGGTGGCGTAGCTCTTTTGGCTCAAGGACTAATGGGCGCTGGACAAAAGACAGGGTGGTATTGATGATTCCTAGCCGCAAAGAAATGATGGACTATTGGTTTGAGCACCCTATCGCAGGTACTGTGATTGCATTCGGTATGGTTGAAGGAATCAAAACGATTTGGGAATCGCTAGTAAATGCGAAAGGAGATAGTCCTTTCAGTACTTACACCAATATTCGTAGCGGTGATGCTCTCGATGACATTGGTATGGGTAGCTTAGGACACTTGACAGCTAAACAAAAGAAAGAGCTTGAAGAGGTGACAAGAGGTTTGAAGGCAGCATCCAAAATGCATGCTCAACAGTCAAAGCAACTCACAAAGGCTTCCGGAATGCATGCTGAGCAAGCCCGACAATTGACCGCTGCATCCAAAATGCATGCCGGTCAAGCAAAAACAATAGAACAGCTAGGTTCCTCCTCTACTACGACTTCTACTTCCTCCGCACACGGAGGTACTGTTCGCACTCAAGCAGGTTCTACATGGGATAAGCATAGCCTACCAGGTGAAAAGGTACAGATGTTTGGAGGACCAAAGAGGAAAGGCTCCATACTCATGGGGCCACCTTCTATGCGTCGTCGTATTTCTATCAACTCTATTACCCTTGGAGGCCATATGAAAGCCCCACAAGAGCTAGGAAAGGAAAAAGAGACACTACCTACTACCGAACACTTCGGTTTGCTAGGAATGATGCCTGAGCAGTCAGATGACGCAACTGACAATCCGTGGGTGTGAGTATGGAAAGCACGGCGGATATGGCTAAGCATGCTGCTATCATCGGACTAGTAGCTTTCCTCTACATGGGAGTTTTTGGCCATGGACTTCCCACTAAGTTTCGCGGACCCTTCTTTAGTAAAGGCTCCAACCCCGTAAGCCACAGGTGATTAAATGAACCCACATAACAGCTTGAGCCACTTTGAATTTACAGAATTGAACAACATGGTGCTAAAGAACGGAGGAACCGTAGCAGCGCCTCGTAGTAAGCGCAATGTTCGCTATGTTGCACCTAGAGACCTTCCTAACAGTACCTTTGGTGAAATTACCACAGGAGAAGGGCTTTTCCTAGCCGGTAGTGCCCCAGTCATTATTGCTGCAACCGCTGGTGTGTTTGCAGTTGGAGGAATGTTTGAGTCTTGGAGTCAAGAGTTTTTCATTGGAAACAAGCGTAGTCTTACCTACAAGCAAGTCGCAATTCGAAACGGACTCCTCGGAGCCGTCTTTGGGACAATCGGAGTTATCTCGCTCGGTGCCGCAATGGCACAAAGTTGATTTCACTCAGGCTTGGAAAGTCCGCCAGTAGCGATAGTAAGAAGGTCGCACTGCTTCTTCATCGCAGCGATACCGTCTTCAATTCCTACATTTGGAATGACGCGAGTAAGAGTAGTCTTCACGCCATCGTACACAATTTCCATGCTCACAGTTGTTTCGTTCAGTTCTTTTGCCATTTTCAATCACCTTTGGTTTTCTTGTTTTTTGGTTTTTTGCGGAATCGGGGCATCTTTTGTTCATCCTTGTTGGGTTTCCATGTAATCGTACTTGGGTCCGACTTGGCTATGCCTTCATCCGCCTTGTGACTATGCACCGTGCGCTTGGCTTTATACCTTTTGTCTCTCAACTTCGCCTTAGGGTCATATTTCTCTCTCCCTTTTCGTAGCCCGACGGCGTGTTCATTCGACCAACCAATAGCATGATTGAGCTCCGCTGAACGATGCATAGGGCGGTCTAACCCATCACCCATGATTTCATCCCAAGGCCTACCCAAGCAAGGAACGGACCCAGCGGTTTTCTTCCAATCACAGGACATACACTCTACCGTACCCTGGTGGGTCCAAAGCTGAGTTTGTCCAGTAACGGAGGTACGAGAAGACTCGACCGCACCAACTCTCCAAAAGAATCGAATCTCAAGATGTCCGCACTTTGGACAGAAGAATGGCTTGTCGGTTCCAGGAATCATAATTTGCTCACCATCATCCGTGATTTTGCCCGCCTTTATGTCTTCACAGACAGGACAGCGCTTATTCAAGTCCCATTCTTTTCCTTTGATTCTCTCGTCAGACGCCATTACTCATTTCCCTCCAGTGTAAATCCAAAACCGGTATCAATTGGGTTGTTAGCCATTGAGTTTAGCATAATTTCCATCCAAGCGGCCATAGAAAGGTATGCAAGCGACTTACTAGCCCCCTTGAAGCTAAAGGCTGTACCATTCCCAGCCCCCACTGCTATTAGAACATCTTCAATTCCTACTTCCGCTAATCGTGCTCTACATTCATCAATAATCGACATTGCTACTTCGTTAGTCATTCTTCTTCACCGAGTCCTAGGAGTGCATTTCGAATCGCGTCAATGTCCCCCTGAATGGTTGGTTCCAGCTCTTGGCTAAACTGATAGTACTTCCAAGAGTTCATGAATTTCTTAATCCTCGTAAGGTGAACAGTGCCTTCCTTTAGCCAGGTCTCTTTGTTCTTGTTTAGGAATTTGACTGCCTTTGCTTTCTTATCCAACCAGCAACTATGACACATGCAAGTCTTCTCATTATGAAGACGGTAGCGAATGATTACTTCCTCCTCTTTCTCTTCTTCAAACTTCTTTCGGCCTTGATATTCCTGAAGGTCGTCTTCCTCCCAAATCTCCTCGTACTCCTCATACTCGGCGGCTTCGAGAACATGGCTCCGGGTATTGACACCACAAGAAACGCACTGTACATGCTTACCCTTTACATCAGGACGCTCGACGATTCGCATAGTAACCATTGAGATTCACTATGACCATAAATGAGAGGTTCTCCCCTATGGGAAGGGCTATTAGAAGGTACAGCATGAGGGACAACATGGCCGATGAGACGATTATCACTGCACCAAGTACAAAGACTGCACGAACAGTGCCAATTGGTGCCGAAGTAACGCCCGGAGAGCCTACTGGTAAGCTCCGAGTTTTTGACAGCGGAGTAGACGACTTCCCAAGTACGGGTTCTCTCGGTTTTGCAGCAGTCGAAGTTACTAGCACAAACACAAGGTCGCTTGCAAGCCTTTTGGGTGCGGAAACCGGCGCCTTTCCTCAAAACTTCAAAGCAAAGCGTTCTATTACTCTCTTAGCTGACTCCGCAAATACAGTCCCCGTTTATGTGGGCGACATTAACACAGCAGCAAACGCAACGGGAGCAAGTGCAGTAGGATTCCCACTAAGCCCCGGTTCCAGCCTTAGTCTTGAAATTACGAACCCTGCTAAAATCTTCCTTGATGCTACGGCCACCGGTCAAACAATTTACTGGATTGCTGTATGAGGTGAGTCCTCATGCCAAATTCAGTTAGGGGCCCTACTCTTACAAGAAAGGAGGCTCTAGTTACTGTCGCATTCAACAGCGGCGGCAAAGTCGCTATTAGGTTAGCCAGTAATGACAATGGAACCTTCAACCTTTTCGAAATTGCCACTCTCACAGGCTCTACCAACAGCAAAGACGGCACTTACTTTATCCAGTCATACGGTAATGACCCAACAGGTGACTTCCTCATAACTACAACGAATTACACTGGCGCAGACGGCGCTGGTGGAACCCTAACAGGCATATTCAAGCCTGCGAACAAAATAACAGCTGATACCTCCAACAGCATGGACATGAGGGAAACAAGCGGGGGTGTTTTTCAAATCGCCTCTCGTTCATCAGGCAGTGGAACAGGTAACACTCTAGACGGGGCATATGACCAAGGAGGCTCCGGCTCAGGCCGCAGTATCAACGCGAATAATGGTGCTGTCACTATTACAGGGACAGGAAACAACGCCGTGGACCTAAGGGTTGACGGTAATAACAACGCACTAACTGTCACCAGTGTTTTGGGGACTAATGCCACTGAGCCAGTAGTCGAGATAACGCAAGATAACCTAACGAATAACGAAACCCCAGCAGTTAGGGTGAGAACTGCTACTACTGGAAACTCATTAGCAGACAAATTTATTGTTAACAACAACGGAATTATTGGGCAAGGCGAAACCAACGAGCCTCAAATTATTGCGCAGTCTGATACTGGTGGCGACGCGACTATTGGCCTAAGGACCAACTCGCTAACTTCCTCCCTCAATCAAAATAGTGCTGGAGCCCTAACAATCTCAGGAAATGCTAGTGCGACCCTAACCAGTCCAGCTACTTCTGTTGCTTCAACCGGAGGTGCTGTCGCTCTAAGTGCTACTGGTGGAGTTGTTCATGTTAACGGTGGTACCGGCTTTTGTAGTGGAGATGTACCGGCGACTATCAATACACATTCGGCTTCAATTGGAATAACTCATACGGCTTCAGTGGAAAGGTCATTAGTAATCGGGCAATCAAACACTGCACAAGATGACTCTTTAGCAGTAGGAGAAAGTTGTACAGCTCAAGTTAATTCTATGGCACTTGGAAATCAAGCAAACAGTACACACTATACAAGCGGCCATGTTCTAGTTATGGCAGCTAACAATGATGCTGGAGGACCCAGTCCAAACACTCTAGTGCTTGATGCAGGTAACGCCATACCAGCTCACCCCGCTGCTGCTATTGCTCCTCCGGTTGCTCCGACCGGAGTCGGGAATGTCTACCTCGATACTGGCGGAGTTTACAGTGGCGGTGCCGACTACGCTGAAATGTTTGAATGGAACGACGGAAATGTGAATAGTGCCGACCGAAGAGGTCTTTTCGTCTCTCTTGTCAACGGTAACAAGCTAAGTGTAGGGGGTTCAAATGTTATCGGAGTGGTTTCTTCTAGCCCAGTAGTAATCGGAGATGCTGCGGAGCTTTCATGGCACGGAAAATACGAAAGAGACGAGTTCGGAGGAATAGTTTACCAAACGATTGATGGAATGCGAAGGCCCAAGCCTTCTACTTCTTACATCCCAACACAAACCTATACCCCGCGAAGAATGAGAAAGGAATGGGCGCCTATCGGTTTGGTAGGAAAGCTTCATGTTAGGTCAGCCCAAGCCCTAACTGCGGGGAACAAGTGTAGCGCCAACTCATCAGGATATGCAGTAAGTGGGAATGACTATCACATTCTAAGAGTAATCAGGCAACCGACTTCTACCTTATACGGAATAATTGAAATTTTGATGAAGTGATAACATGGCCCTACAAATGCAAATGTCGTTTCCCAAGTATGGTTTTTCAGCTCCTACTGCTTATCTGAAAGTAGGTAACTTGCAAGTTAACACCATCTCAGGTGGATGGGGTGCTACATTTGAGGTCAAAGCCTACTTTAGTGCAACTGCAAAGTCGAATGGCAACGCCCCCATTCATGTAAGCCACCATTACATGGATTACTCAACTTCTAGTGGTAATCAAGACCAATACAACTTGGTCAAGTGTGCCTATGAGTATCTCAAGACTCTTAGTGAGTATTCTGGCGCTACGGATGTGTAATCGCCGTTTCCTTTATCGTCATAGCCAAGCTGAATAGCAATCATGACAGTAACTGATGCAAGCCAGCAAACCAGCCAAAGCGCACTCTCAATGAACATTGAGCATGCTCAAGTAGTAGCCAACACAGTTAGGAGTACTCTTGGTCCAAAAGGACTTGACAAGATGCTTACAGACGCTGGTGGCCGCGTTACAATCACCAATGACGGAGCTACCATCCTCCGCAATGTTAACTGGGTTTCTCCCATCGCCAAGAAAATCGTAGAAGTAGCACGAACCCAAGAGGAACAATGCTACGATGGTACTACAACTGCTATCATTCTCACTGCTGAGCTCCTGAAGAAAGCTCAGTTACTCCTAGAAAGTGGCGTTCATCCGACCACTATTGTAGAGGGCTATCGAACAGCAGCTTTGAAGGGTAAGGATTTCCTTACTACGATGATTTGCGACCCCGACGAGGAAATGCTTCTTTCCATTGCAAAGACTGCAATGACTGGTAAGAGTGCCGAAGGGGAAAGAGACCTTTTGGCTAAGCTGTGCCTTGAAGTCATCGAAGCATCCCGCCCTGAGGCTGTTCACATTATGACCCGAACAGGCGCTCCAATTTCTGATTCGTTTTCTCCAAATGGCATCGTTGTGGGGCGTCAAAAGTTTCATTCCGCTATGCCTACGAGTCTGACACATGTCAAAGTCGCATTGATTGACGGTGGGCTTGAGTTAGAAGGGTTTGGACAGGGAGTAAACCTGAACCTCCAGTCTTACAACGAATCAATGGAATACCAAAAGGGCCGTAAGGAGGCTCTCAAAGCAATGGCCGACCATTTGATTGAGCTTGGTGCTAACCTAGTACTTGTTACCAAGAATATTGACCCATGGGTTGGAGAATATCTAGCTCGTAACAATATCCTAGCTTCTCGTCGTTGCGCTGCTTCGAACCTAGAAGCAATAGCCCAAGCTACTAACGGATTGATTGTTTCCGGCTATGAAGACCTAGAAGTAGAGGACTTAGGAGAAGCTGGTAGCCTTGAGGAAATTATCCAAGAAGGGCAACCTCCATTCATGCTTCTCCACGATACTCCTAACAACGAAGCTGCTTCTCTTGTTATCTGTGCTCCTACCGAAGAGGTAGCAAATGAAATCCGTCGTGCTATGGATGATGCAATGGGTGTAGTATGGGTTGCCAAGAACGAAGGCAAAATTGTTCCCGGTGGCAGCGCTCCGCAAGTAGGGATGGCTCATCGCCTCCGTAACTACGCAGCTTCTGTTGGTGGGCGCGAGTCGCTGGCTGTTACTGCTTTTGCTGAAGCACTAGAAATCGTGCCTCGTACTCTTGCTGAGAATGCTGGGCTATCACCCATTGATACCCTTATGGAGCTTAGGAAAGCACATAGCACAACAGATGGAAAGACTTCTAGTACAAGTTATGGGCTCAATGTGTATACCGGAGAAGTTGTGGACATGTTCAAAGAGGGCGTGATTGAGCCCGAAAAGGTCGTAAGGCAGGCTATGGAGTCAGCCACTGAGACCGCTGTTATGGTCCTGAGAATTGATGACATTATCAGTGCAAAGGAACCTGAAATCGAAGACCTAGTGTGAAGTGATAAAATGCAAAGTGGAATACCAATCGGGACAAACCCGCTATTAGAAACAATGATGTTTGGCGATGGCATGCATAATGCCTCAGCAGAGATGCAAGAATACCGAGAGAAGCAACGAGAGGCGGAATTGCGCCTTCTCGGAACAATGCTCTTCCAGTCTATTCTACTCTCCTTCTGTATTCTTCTGTATGTGAGCTGGGACTGGAGTCATTTCAACTCGGCTTATGAGAGTGCTATCTTCTACGGATTTGCAGGCTTTTCTGTTCAAGCAGCATTCTACTTCATTTACCGTGCAGTCTTTGAGGACTCTAGCGACCACCGCCGACAATTGAAGCGTATGCGCAACAAGAACCGTCAGCACATGGCTAAGCTCAAGTTTGAGCAAGAAAAAGCCCAACTAGAGTCTGTACTAAACCAACAGATGGGGATTTACCAGCGCAACCTAGCAGGTGCTATGGCTGACAATGTCATTACCCCACAGGAGTCCGAGGTGCTTGCGGGAAACTTGGACACCATCAATCAACTAATGGCTCAAATCCAGGCACTCCAAAATCAAGTGGCGATGCCACAGCAACAGGCTCAATACCAACCAGTAACCCCCGAATCGTTGGGAATCGACCGCCATCGAATCATGGGTATTCCAGTTGGCCCGA
>MDTG01132947.1_pt1 | contig 16709 bp, 19 predicted proteins | sample 811421 | NCBI WGS metagenome assembly MDTG01 (sample SAMN05326645, study PRJNA326480) | marine metagenome | isolation source: seawater | place: Pacific Ocean: South East | collected 2011
AGCGCAGTAATGCGTGCAGCTGACCAGTACTAATAGCTCAATTGGCTTGATTTATGCACTGAAAAAAATTTTTATAAAAATTATTTTTATCTATTCACTTAAGATAATTTAATAAAACTAAATTACAAAAGATATAAATAGATATGAAAACATCAAAGATAAAATTACAAAAAAAGTCTGATTTAATCAGTATATCAAATCCTCTAAGTAAATCCGAATTAGAAATATACTATAAAAATAAATACTTTAATAAAAAATCAATTAACTTTAAAAAAAAATATTCAAAATTAGATTTAAAAAATAAAACATATAATTTTGAAATTTATTTTTTTTTTTATTCAAAAATTTTTTAAAAAGAAAATTAATTGTTTAGAAATTGGTTGTGGTGAAGGTTATGGTGGCAGATATCTCTGTGATAAAGTAAACTATTTTGCAACAGAATTAACAGATAAACCTATTAATTTACACAATAAATCTATCCTTAAAAAAATTAAATTTTTTAAGGGAAATTTCTTAGAGATTAAAGAAATAAAACAAAAAAAATTTGATGCAATAATTTTAAATGGTGTTTTAGAACATTTAACTAATTTAAAACCAAATTTAAAATTTATTGATAATAGCTTAAAAAAAAATGGACTTTTATTACTCAACGTACCAAATGATTTTAATCTTTTACAGAATTCTTATTTAAACAAAAATAAAATTAAAAATAATAATGCACCCTGGGTATCTTTTGAGCATAATCATTATTTTAATCGCATATCACTGCAAAAATTATTTAAAAAAAAATATCAAACAGTTTCAATTATGGGCGATTTTCCGATTGATCTTTTTCTATTAGATAAAAACACAGACTATTATAAAAATAAATTATTTGGAAAAGTAGCTAATAATATTAGAAATAATTTTTATTCAATTTTGCGGGATAAAAAAAATATAAAATTAAACGATTATATTCAATTTTGCGAATCTTTATCTAAAATAGATCTTGGAAGAACATTACTTGCATGTTTTAAAAAAAAATAAATTATAAATTATTTTTTATAAGCTTTATCAACTATAATTTTTTTTGTATCCCATTTTTTTACATCCAGATGATGATACCAAATATCTTCTTGTTTTTCGATAAGCTTAATTCTTTTTAGTGTTTTGCTATTTACATCTTTTTTAGGGACAATAACTACTCCCGTGAGATCACAAACAGCTATGCCACCTTCATACTTTTTCATAATGCTGTCTTTAATTTTCTTAGGAAAATTTCCCGTAAAATGGTTTTCTACGCCCACTGGGTTAAATCCCTCGCACCATATAGGATATTTTTCCTTAGTAAGTCTTGGCAAATCCCTTACACTTCCTACTACAACAATTGCGGAAACTTCTTTATATAATATTAAGTATTTTGATATTAAATCTCCAATAATGGCTTTATCATTACACTTCTCACAAAAAATTATTATGACCTCATCTTTTTTTGCATATTTTGCGCCTTGGTGTACTAAAAAGTTAGATTTATTGAATGCAAAAATACATTTTATTTTACCTACTTTATGTAAAGAATTTTGATAGTCTAAAGGTCTAATATTTTTAAGACTTCCTTGTTTTGACAAAGCATCAGCAACTTCAGTTGTTGAAACTCTATTTTTTTTTATATATTTAATGATTTCTTTGAGCATTTTTTAGAGTATCACAAAAACAAGTTTAAAGAAAGATTGTATTTATTTAATTGTATTTTAATACAAAATATTTTTTTAAGATTGATAAAGTATATTTTTCTAAATCAACTTTTTGATCATTTGTAAAACTTTGTATGTATCCTATTCGTGAAGAGTCATTATTGCTCTTCGTTAATATATCGTTTTTTTTGTTAAAAAGTTTTACATAAGTTTTTATATTATAACGATCTTTAAATCTTTTAAATTTAATTTCTTTTATTAAACCATTTTTTTTTATTGGTATCATTCTACAGCAAAAATATTTAAATTTTTCTTTAGTTTTTAAATTATTGATATCTATTTTTTTATTCGTTTTAATATTTATTGAATTTTTATATAGATCCAAACCTGTGATTTTTTTACAAGTAAAAAAAAACATATCAAATCCAGCTTCTCTTGGATGTCCTTCGACAATAAAAATTTTATTTGTTTTAAATTGCTTAATGATTTCTATATGAAAAGGTCCATTAGAATAACCTGACTCCAAAACAAATTTTAAAATAATTGATTTAACTTTATTAACAATTTTATTTGATAATGAATTATTTTTTAGTATGTATGATACAAATTTCGAATTTCTTACTTTCCTTTTTTTCATTAAAGAATATAAAAAAATCTCTTTATTATAAAGAAATCCTTCAGCATTGTATTCAATACCATCAATATATTCTTCATAAATAAAATTTTCATTTCTAAGTTTTTTAAAAGAGGTAAGATAAGTAATATCTTTACTACCTGATCCCATTATTGGTTTACAAATTACTTTACTGTTACATCTTTGAAAATTTTTCAAACTAAAATTTTTTTTATTAAAGAAGAGAGGAGTATCTAAATTTAATTTTTTTTGAATTTTTCTTTGTTTAAATTTATTAAAAATATTATTTTGTTTAAAATATATTTTATTGATTAGTTTCTGTCCTAGATCAGAACTACAGGAAATAATTTTAGAATTATTTTTATTTATGAAATTTCTTAATTTATTTATTTCATTACTTTTGATAAAGACTCTTTTATCTGAGAATTTGTGCCCAATCGCTTTACAGGAATCGTCTAAACTATAAACAAAATACCCAATTTTCTTTAAATATTTTATCAAATCGGATTGCCATATGCTTGCAGGAAAAACAATAATCTTATTTTTCATTTTAAAATAACCATGAAAGTTTCATATTTATTCATAGTTTGATTAATAATAAAATTATAATTTTTTTTTTGTATAAATTTTATAGTTTTAAAAAGATTCTTATATGAAAGGTAGTTATCTTTGTAATCAACATTGTTATTAATAAATGAAATAATTAAGGCTTTTTTTGTTATTTTTAACAACTTATTTATGTCATTGTAAAAAATTTTTTCACAATTTTTAGTTTTATAGTTGTGCACACCATTTGATACAATTATGTCGTATTTTATCTTTGGAGTATTTTCGTAAATTGTAATTTTTTCTTTATATCTTCTGGAAATGTATTTCCTTATTTTGGGATTAATTTCAACACCAGAATACTCTTTAATTTTTATGTTTTTTTTTTTAATATATTCATAAAAATTACAAAAACCACATCCATAATCTAAAACAGATTTATTTTTAAAATTATAACTTTCACTTATAATTTTATAACGTTTGCTTAGTCTCCCTTTTCTCCAACCAAGTCCTTTAATATTATACCCATATTTATCTATTGTTTTATCATAATGTTTATTAATAGTATTTATATACTCTTTAATCATTAATTATATTGCTCAGGTTAGAGTACTTTAAATTATTAATTTTTTTTTTATCAATTTTTGATTTTTTTATTAACTTGTTAAAACATTTTTTATATTTATCCAATTTAAAGATTGGATAATCACTTCCAAAAATTAATCTTTTATCAAATTTGTTCATTAAAAAAATAATATCTTTTTCAACTGAAGTATTTTCATACTGAATTAATGTATATGAAACATCTATAAAAACATTATTAATGAACCTAAATTTTTCATAATATTTCAATAAGTTAGGCCCACCACCATGCATTAAAATTATTTTATTTTTTGGAATAAGTTTTATTAACTTTGCTAAAAATTCTATTTGATTTATTTCACTAGGTGATTCTTGCCATCCATCAAAAGTACACCATAGTACTCTTAAGTTAGTTTTTGAAATAAGTTTAAAAACTTTTAAATAAAATTTTTTATTAGAAAGTCTGATATTTAAAAATCTTGGATGTATTTTAATGAAAATATATTTGTTCTTTATAATTGAATTAATTTCTTTTTTTATATTTTTTGTTTTTTTTAGATATGTAATTGGAACAATATTATTAAATTGTTGACAATTTATTATAAAATTTTTTCTATCTTTGTCTGATTTCTCATGATCAAAGTAACAAAGAGCTTTATAAATTTTAAAATGTTTAATTTTATTTGATATATATTTAATATGATTAAAATTATTTTTTTTAAGATGTAAACAACTATCAATCATGCTAATATATAATATCATTTTCTTATATGTTAAATAAAAACATTTTTCAAAAACTTAATAATTCAGATAAAGTCTTTGTAATAGCTGAAGCTGGATCAAATCATTTAAAAAACTTAAACAGAGCATATAAATTAGTTGATATAGCAAAAAAATCTGGCGCAGATGCAGTTAAATTTCAAAGTTTTACAGCAAATGAAATTGCCGTTAAAAATTTTAAATATAATAAAATTAAAAATAAATTTAAAAAGTTTTCAGATAATCTTTACGATTTTTATAAAAAATTTGAATTACCAGAAAATTTCAATTTAAAACTTTATAATTATTGTAAGAAAAAAAATATTATTTTTATGACATCTGTTTTTGGAGAAGAATCTCTTGATATTTCAAAAAAATATTGCCCTATTATTAAAATTGCTAGTTTTGAGTCTAATTACTTTGAGTTGTTTGATAAACTTATAAAAATAAAAAAACCTTTAATAATCTCAACTGGATGTAGTTCAGAAAAAGATATTTTAAAAATAAAAAATTTTTTTAAAAAAAAAAAATACAAAAATTTTTCTATTCTTCATTGTGGCTCATCTTATCCCCTCAAATTAAATCAAGTAGATCTAAGATATATTAATAAATTAAAAAAAATTTTTCCAAATAATGTTATTGGATATTCAGATCATACAACAAATATTTCTACATCTATTGCAGCAGCAGCGCTAGGTGCCCGTATTATAGAGAAGCATTTTACTCTTTCAAAAAATGACGGAGCTCCAGATAGCTTTTTTTCATTGGAGGAAAATGATTTAAAAAAAATGATTGTTGGAATTAGAGAAGTGGAAAAATCATTAGGAAAATCAAAAAAAATAATACACAGATCAATATCACAAATGCAAAAAGGACGTAGATCCTATTACTCCCAAAGAAATCTAAAAAAAGGAGAAATTATTAAACCTGGTGATTTTAAAGCATTAAGACCCTATGTTAAAAATTCTATTACAGCAGATAGTTATTTTGATTTTTTGGGAAAAAAATTAAAAAAAAAAATTAAAATTTGTAATCCTTTAAAATTTGATCACATTTAATTATTATTTTATCAAAAAAATTTTATAATGAACGCAATTTTAATTACTGATTATTTTAAAAACTCAGGTCTTGGCAACTATCTTAGATCATATTATTTGTATAAATTTATTAAAAAAAGAAATTACCTAAACGCTGATTTTCAAATTCTATCAAAAAAGAGAAGAAATAATAATAAAAAATATAACATAATTATTTTAGATTTGCCTTATCGTGATTACAATATTAAAGAAATTTTAAAAAAATTTGCAAAAAAAAAATATAAAGTTATTGGACTAGATTACTCTTTAAAATACAAAATTGATTGTAATATATCTATTTATAAAAAAAGTATTTATGCTTTAAAAAATTTTGTAGGTCTCAAGTATTCAATTATAAGAAAAGAGTTTATAAATAAAAAATTTAATTTTGATGAAAATTTATTTTTTATATCAATTGGCTCTTCAGATATTAAAAATATAAAAAATAAAATAAAAAAACTTTTTTTTCCTTATTTTAAAAAATTACATTTAAATAATAATATAAAAGGAAAAAAAAATTTTTCACAACAAAAAAAATATTTAGATAAAATGATTTCATGTAAAATGGCTGCTTCAAATGGAGGTACAACATTATTGGAACTTTTATTTCTCAAAAAAATAGTTTTTGTCTATCCCCAAAATAAATATGAGCTAATTTTTTCAAGATATTTAAAAAAAAAAGGATATGTTATCTTCATAAATATTTTTAATTTAAGTAAAAAAAAATTTTTAAATTATAATAATAAAGTCCAAAAAATTGGAAATATTGATGAATTTGGTGCAGAAAGAATATTAAAAATAATAGTTAGTTATAAAAATGACATACACTGATTTAAAAATTATTAATAAAATAAAAAAAAATGGTTTTGCTAAAGTTGAAAATTTTATTTCATCTAAAAAAGCATTGGAATATAAAAATTTAATAATTAAAAAATATAACTCTTTACGAATAAAAAAATATAGAGGAGTGCCAAACAGAGACGATGAGGATAAAATACTGTATAATTTACAGAATAAAGATTTAAAATTTATTAAACTAATCACTAATAAAAAAATTTTAAATATTGCCAAGTATTTTTTGAATGATCCTCATTATAGATATATTGAAAAAACAAAGCCTAATTTTAATTTGTTATACTTCAATGCTAGATCAAGCGGAAAAAAATTAGATTTACACATTGACTCACACCTTCCCTTCAAAGGAGATAATACAAACATGATGCAATTTGTAATATTGTTAGAAAATAGCAATATAGAAAATGGCTGTACAATAATTGTTCCGGGCTCGCATAAATCAGGTAAATTTAGTAATAGAAAATCAAAAAACATATTATCAATTACCGGAAAACCTGGTGATTTAATTATTTGGGATAGTAGATTATGGCATGGCACACATAAAAATCTAATTAACAAAACTAGATGGGCAATAGTTGTTACCTACGGAGCTTGGTGGTTAAAACCAATGATGGATATAACGAAATCTTTACCTAATCAAATTTATAAAAAATGTACTAAAGTACAAAAGCAAATTTTAGGCTTTTGTGCTATTCCACCAAAAACAGAATTTGAGAGAATAAACACAAAAACAGGATACAAATATTTAAAAAAAAATGTCTCTGATTATACATAAAAAAATTATTATTTACTTTTTCTAACTTGAAAAATATTTTTTGGTAATTTGATATACAAAAATTTGTCAATATTCGTTAAGTTTTTACTGAGAAATTTTAATATCTTTTCAAAAATTTTTATTGTGAGTGACAGATCTTTGTAGGTATGTGAATGGGTTATGTTAAAGGAACCAAGAAATAGAACTTTATTTTTAATTAGCTCTTGTCTTATATAAGCTTTCACAATATCTGGATTAACATTTCTAATTTTTTTAACATTTAAAAAAAGCCAAGTCTCGTGACCTGTAAGTGATAATATATTCTCAAGTTTATTTTGACTTATAACATTATTTAGTTTTTTTTTGAGAAAACTACCTTTTTTTTTGTTTTTAAAAATTGAATTATTATATTTTAAAAAATCTATTGTTGCTTCACAGGCATTTAAGGATGCAGTTTCTCCTGCAAATGTGCCTGAGTAAAATATATCTTTCATTTGGCTCATTATTTTCTTTTTTCCAACTATAGCTGCTAATGGAAATCCATTCGCCATTGCTTTTCCGAATGTTGAAATATCTGGTATTACTTTATAGTATTTTTGAGCTCCCCCCAAAGATACCCTAAAACCAGTACACACCTCATCAAAAATTAATATAGTTTTATATTTATTACATAAAGCTCTAACCTGTAAAAGAAATTTATCTTTTGGAAGTTGATAAGATAGAGGTTCAAGTATTACTGCTGCGCATTTATAATTAGATAAAATTTTTCTTAATGATTCAATGTCATTAAATTGAAATTTTTTTGTAAACTTTTTTATTTCTTTTGGAATACCAGAGTTCATAGGAGTAGAAGTTACATACCAATCTTGCCAACCATGATAACCACACACAGCAATTATATTTTTTTTTGTAATATGTCTTGCTAGTCTAATTGCAGCAGAATTAACATCAGTACCATTTTTACCAAATCTAACCATTTCAGCTGACGGTATAAGTTTAATGAGCTTTTTAGCTACACTAATTTCTTTTGGATGTGAAAGGGAAAAACAATTTCCATTTTTTAAATTGTCAATTATTTTTTTGTTTACATAATTGTTACCATAACCAATTGAAACACTTCCTAATGCACTAATATAATCAAGATATTTATTTCCATCTAAATCATATGCATGTTGTCCTTTACCTTTATGCAAATAAAGTGGGAAATAGTTTTTATCAAAGAAATAATGACTTCTGCTGAATGTTTGTGAAGCCAATGGAATAATTGCTTTAGCTTTATTAAAAGCAATTTTTGATTCAGTAAGTTTTAAAATTTTCGAATATTTTTGGGCCATTTTCTGGGATCTAAAATAATATTATCGTTGATTATAAAATTTTTAGAAGAAATTTTCGAATTAAAAATTTTTTTTTTTTTAATTTTATACAATTCTTTTATCTCTTCTAAAGAATTTGTCCCAATAATATAGCTATTTATGATATTTGGATTATAAATTCCTAGCAGCATTATTTGGAACTTTGAAATTTTTTTCATTTTTGATAGTTTTGTCAAGAGCTCTAATTTTTTGTTCAGCTTAAAGAATTTATAATTTTCAATTTTATTTAAAAAGCCAAGTCCTTGAAGAAAAATAGATCTAGCATGAATTTCAATATTATTATTTTTTTTTAAATTTTTAAGAAAATTTAAATAATTTTTATTTAAGTTAAAAATATTAATGGGTAGTTGGATTATTTGAAAATTAAAGTAATTTAAATGTTCTATAATATTTTTCGTACTATAGGTTGAAAAACCAACCCTATTAACTATTTTTTGTTTTTTTAAAGTGTCGAGATAATAAAAAAACTTCTCATGATTTGGTTTTTGTATATCTAGGTCTCTGTGAAATAATAAACCATAAATATTTTCAACTTGAAGACTCTTTAATGATTTTTCAAATTCAAACTTAAACTTATCTAAATTTTTGTCTACAGAGCTATATAAAAAAGGATTTATCTTTGTAATAATTTTAATTTTTTTTTCTAGATGCTTGCCAATTATTTTTTCAGCCTGACCATATGATGGCGCTGTATCTATCATTCTAATTTTATTTGAATTATTTATAAAATTGATTACTTGCTTTGGGTAACTTTTTTTTTTAGCAAACCATAATTTTTACTAAATTGAGCAGTTCCTATAGTAATATTCATTTAGCTTTAATTAAAAATTTAACAAAATTTAAATCATCCCTAGTATTAATATCTATAGATTTTTTTCGAGGAAGAACAAATGGTGTAAAGATATTATTTAATTTAACTGAGGAAAATTTTTTTTTATAAAAATATTTGCAATGAAAAAATATAAAAGAACCAGTATCAAAATAGTACTCTTTATGTTTTTTTGAATCCTGAAAAAATTTTTTCTTATTTATTGGTTTAATATAATTTTTATTTATCATCATAGATTCATCTATAGATGGGTAATATTTTGCCACCGATAGAAGCGGAAATTTATTATTTTTCATTTCAAATTTTTTACATGCTTTTTTAAAGTCTTTCGGTTCTAACAAAGGCGCAGTAGCATATGCTAAGCAAACAGTATCAAAAATTTTCCCTTGTTTTTTAAATTTTTGTAAAGTCCAGTGTATTACCTTATTTAACGAAGTATTTTTGTTGCAAAGAGCATTAGGCCTTAAAAAATCTTGAAATTTTTTATCAACGTTTATATTTGAAGAAATGTGTACAGTTTCAAATAATTTTGAATGCAAAACATTTTTTAATGTGTACTTATACATCTGTTTATTATTAATTAATAAAAAATTTTTTCTTTTTAATCTTAAAGATAATTTTTTTGCAGGAATAATTACTAATCTTTTCATAATAAATTTAGATTATATTCATAGATTTTTTTTTTTTAAAGAGATCATTGATAAATTAAAAATTAAATTTATTTCAAATAAATTTTTTAATTAATTTTTTTCTTTCAAGAGTTAATGCTAATTTTTCAATATTATTAATTTTTAATTTACTTTTAAGAGATTTTAAATCATGATTTAAATCAACATATGCAAGAAAATTAGAAATATTTTTTCTATTTTGATTTTTCATATTATTTAATGTACCAATATTTTCAATAAGATCTTTATTAGCCAAAAAGGGCTCGCAAAAATCGTTTTTTTTATAAATATTATTTTTATTAATTTCATTAACAATTCTTTTTACAAATTTACATGTATCAATAATAGTTTTAGGTTTTAAAATATTCAGATTATCTGCTGAGGTATGATATTGTTTATATTCACCAAATTTCTTCCTACATAATGTGACGAATGGAAGATTTAAATTTTGACACCCAAATTGTCTTTCATTACTGCCACGAAAATTAAAACTAATTCTCTTAAAATTTTTATATTTTAAACCAATTCTTTCTACGATTTTATCAGCATAGGTATTTTCTGATATCGTTGAGATACAAGTATAAGGACCATCAATACCCACACAAGTTAAATTCATCCCAAAAATCATATTTTTTTTAATATGATCTATTTTTTTTTTAATGAAATAAATTGCGCCTATTGTTTCGGGTATAAGTAATAATCTTATTGTATATTTCGATTTATTTAAAATTTTTGAAAGTTGACAAATAGCTAATATGCCAGAAAGTTCATTGTTTGCTAAAGATGGATGGCAGATATACGAGCAAATTAAAATTTCTTTTTTACTTTTACCTTTAATAACTAATTCGGCATAATTCATATAACCTGGTTTGTGATTTGAATTTATTTCAACTTTATACTTAATTTTTTTATCTAATTTTAAAAAATTTTTTTTTTTTATACAAAATCCCCAATTTTTTTTATAATAGCTTGTCACATATGGGATGGCATTCTTAAGTTCATTTGAGTAATAAAGATGATTTTTCAATTCTTTATAACTAATCCATTTATTTACTGAGATGGAGTTTACCATTGCATGGAGATAATTCTCTTTAGCATCACAAATTACTTTTCCATTCTCATCTTTTAAAATTGCTTTAGTTAAAGAATATTCTTTTGGGATCTTCCAGCCAAAAACTTTAGTACCAGATTTTACTTTTTTAATTTTAAATTTTTTGTTTACGTTTTTCTTTATGTAATTGATTGTTAACCTATTGAATTTTCCTGCCAAGCTTCTATTTAGAGGAAATAAGTCTTGTGCCCATTTTTTTAAATATTTTTCATTCATTTAATTTTTATTTTTTTTCCAAAGAATATAATTGATAAAAAAGGTATAATAACTAATTGTGGATAAATATTTCCTACAAAAGTTCCAAAATTTAACACAAATAGAAACAAAAAAAACAAATAATTAAAATTTCTGTTTATAAAAATATTATATTTTTTAAGACAATAAATTAGTGGGCAATAAATTATTAAAGTATAAATTAAATATCCAAAAAATTGATCTAACTCTAAATGAAATATATTTATAAGAGTAATTCTAGATATATCGCTTGAAACTAATATTATCTTGCTATAGCTAAAGTTATAATTAATAAAAAAATCTATATTAATTATAATAAAAAAAATTATTGGAATAAAAGAGGTAATTAAATTTTTAAAATTTTTATCATTGAGTATTAAATAAATAACAGAAGCTAAAATACCTGTTTCTCTATTAATAATTGCGAAACAACTTAATAGTATAAATAAAAAAATATTCCTTTTTATTGAGAATAATAGGCATCCAGATAATAGAAAAAATTCGAAATGAGAAAAACTGTCATTTAATTTTCCAACAACTAAAATGTATGTAACTGTTGACAAAATATAAATCCATATTGAATAAATATTATCACTACTTACCTGCTGTACGCATTTTAAACTAAAAAAAATTCCTCCTGTTAAAGAAAATGAAATAATTGAGTAGTAAAAATATATTACAAATATACCTTTAATATTTATATTATTAAAAAAGATAGTTAATTTTTCATATAAATGTGAAAAGAAAAATAATTGAAATCTTCTAAAATATTTTCTATCCTCTTCGTTTCCTTGAAATATAAAATCATCTATAGAAGTAAGATTATTTGAATATATTAAACTATTTAAAAAATCTTCCTCTAAACCGTTAATTATATAACTGTTAGTTTTCCAAATAATTAAAAATAAAATAATAAATGAGTAAAAGAAAAGATTTATTTCAGTATTATTTTTAAGCATATATTTTCAATAATTCAAAAGTTTTCAATGGAATTTATAATTGTCTCAGCGACTTTTTTATATCCTTTTACATTATAATGGCCATTTTTCTCAAAAGGGAAAAACTGTAAAGGATTTTCTGTTTTTTTAAAAACTTCTTCATGGATTGAAATAAAAGGAATATTTAATTCTTTCATTATTGCTTTTATTTTTAAATAATTTGAGTTACTGTATTTGTTTTTATACCTAACAAACTCTGGCAAATATACAAAATATAATTTAGAATCTTTCTCATCAACGAATTCTTTTGTCAGTTTTATTATTTCCTTAAATTCAGGTTGTAGCCTTTTATGAAAAAAGTAAAATCTTGAATTTCCAAGTTTAATAAATTTAATTAATTCTCCTAATGAGTTTTTTTTACTAACTCTTTTAATTTCAACTAATTTAACTTTCAATTTATCTATGTCATTTTGTCTATTTTTTATATTTTGTGTGAAATTTATATTTGTTAAATATTTTTTTAATATTTCATTTTTTAATTGATTATTTAAATCTCTAATGTCGTTTCCTTCATAATAAAACCACACAACATTTTTAACTTTTTTATCAAGATATTCTCTAAGTGTTGCATATTGAGTTAATGGTCCTGATCCTCCATATGCTAAATTTAATACAGATTTTTCGGATAATATTCTTAATACTGAACCAATGTCATTTGGTCTGTTTACACAGGCTCCATGAACAAATGAGTCTCCAACTAGCAAAAATTCAATTTTCTTTGAGTCCCATTCCTCGTCAGGGTTATTAAAACCATACCTGTCACTATCATAAATTGAGTAATATCCGTTTTCGTTACAATAAATAGTCTTTACATTAGATCTTCCAGCAAATGGAAGAAAATCATTTCTATCCCCTAAATGGTTAAAAGCTCCTGATGTTACCGAAATATTAGGGAATTTTTCCTTTAAATCATTAAAGATTTCTAATCTAGTTCTTTTATCGTAAATTTTATTTTCTATATTTTTGTAAATTATAGCTTTTTCATCGATATCATTTTTATAGTCTGGTGTAAGCTTAAAAAGTATGTACCATTCAAATGTATATATACTGAAAATAACACTAGATATTATTATTATTAAGTAGTTTTTATGTTTTTCATTTAAGTAAAAAAAAATTATAGAAATTAAAACTAAAGATATAGAAATTAAAAAATAAATTTTGTATTCGTTTGTAATTTTAAAATTTATATATATTTTTGATTTATAAATAATGTAAGCAAATAGTGTTAAAGAAGAAATTAATAAACCAATTGAAAAAATTTTTTTTATATAATTCATATATTCTACTTACTAAATATCATTTTTATCTTTAAAATTCTTTAAACTAATAAATTTTTTGATAATTATCTTTAATTAATTTATATTAAGTATTAATATTCCTTCTGATTAAGAATTAGTTCGCATAATTTCAAATCAAACTTATTGTGAATATCGTGATGATTTTTAACTGGATAAGGCAATACTTTTTTACCCATAAAAGACCACGGCTGTAGTCCATCATTTTTTAAAATTTCTTTAGTTTTTATAACCCAAAAGTTATGGCACAAAAAATAACAATTCTCTAAATCTTGTCTATTAGAAGAAATTTTTTTTTTTGATTCAGAATTATTAGCTAAGTAACGTTTCTTAATTTTTTTTGATCTTAGTGGATGCTTGTCATTATCTTTAATTACTGGAACTACTGCTGTACAATTTTTGTCTTTTTTTAGCATTTTAATACAATTATCAATCCATTCATTTTTGATTATAGGTGCGTTTGCTAATAGCACGACTATGATTTCAGGTGTTATTTTTTTTTTCTTTAAATATCTTATTGCATGGATAAGAACTCCATGATGTAGGCTATTTGTTCTAGATAATTTTGAAGGTCTTTTTATTCTATTAAAACCATATTTTTTTGCTGAATTTAGAATATTTTCATCATCACTGGATACAAAAAAATGTTTGATACTTTTAACTTTTTTTGATTGTTCACAGGCGTAGCTAAGAACTGGCTTCTTGTTTAATTTTAAAATATTTTTATTTTTTAAACTACTATTTCCTCTTCCTGTCAATAAAGCTAGAATCATATTTTATAATTAGTAGCATTAATTACTGCTAAATAAAATTAAAACAATCAATATTATTATAGTTTTAATTTTATAATGTTGTAAACATTTATAAAATAACTTTAAAAATTTAATACATGTTAAATAATAAAAAAATTCTTATAACTGGAGGCACAGGATCTTTCGGTAGAGAGTTAACAAAATTTCTACTTAAAAATTTTCCAAAAATTAAAAAGCTAGTTATTTTCAGTAGAGATGAACTTAAACAGTATGATATGTCTAAGACTTACAATGTAAAAAAATACCCCTGTATAAGATATTTTATAGGAGACATTAGGGACAAAGATAGAATTCATATGGCTCTGAAAGATATAGATTATGTTATCCATGCAGCAGCACTAAAACAAGTTGATACAGCAGAATATAATCCTTTTGAAACGATAAAAACAAATGTTGTAGGAACTCAAAATATTATTGAAAGCTGTTTAAATAATAATGTTAAAAAAATGATTGCTTTATCAACAGATAAGGCTGTTTCACCATTTAATTTATATGGAGCGACAAAGTTATGTGCTGAAAAATTGGTAGTATCAGCAAATAATATCAAAGGAAAAAACCCAATAATATTCTCAATCGTTAGGTATGGAAATGTTTTAGGTAGCAGAGGGTCTGTACTTCCAGCTTTTCAAAAACAAAAGACAAAAAATGTTATTCATATTACAGATAAAAATATGACTAGATTTAATATTTCACTAAGAGATAGTATAGAACTTGTTTTATGGACACTAAAAAATTCCAAAGGTGGAGAAATTTTTATTCCAAAATTACCATCAATTAGGATTACTGATTTAGCAAAAGCTGTTTGTCAAAAATGTAGAATAAACATTATTGGAGTAAGACCTGGAGAAAAAATTCATGAAGAGTTAATTTCTGAGTATGAAAGTCAGTATTTATATGATTTTGGAAAGTATTATGGAATATTAAATTTAGATGATAAACGTTTAAAAAAAACAAATATTAATGAAAGATTTTCCTACAATTCTAAAGATAACAAAAATTACTTAAGTATTGCTCAGATAAAAAAAATTTTATCGAAGTATGAAACAAATTAAAAAAATATTAAGAAATATTTTTTTTTTAATAATTAAAATAAATTTTTTAAGTTCTATTATTAGTTGGTTAATTTATATATTAATTTTTATTAATAATAAAAATTTTAAGCCTAATAAAAAAATTAATATCTTAGCTTTAAGTTCATACAGATTTAGAGGAGACCTTAATATATTACAAAAAGAGGATGAAATTAATGTAGTTTTATTGCCCCTAAGAATTCAATATTTTTTATTTTCAAGGTATTCTGAAAATATACTTCAAAAAAATTTTTTATATAAAAAAAAAAAATGAACCAGCTTATTACTACGAGAAAGATTTAAAAAAAATTTTTGATCGCGTGTTAAGCTTATCGTTAAAAAAGTTTAATATAAATATAGCCTTATCTGCATCTTTAACATATTTACAAGATTCAATATATTTTGATTTTCTAAGAAGTAAAAATATTAAAATTGTTATTAATACAAGGGAATATGTTGGAATTCAAAAAAAACAAATAGAATATTTTGATAATTATTTAAATAAATTTAATCTTTTTGAACCTGACTTGATTAACTGTCAAAATAAAAGCACTGAAAATATTTATAGAAAAAAAATCAATAACAAATTCTCTAAAATTATATCACTAGGAACTTTGCGTATGGATAAATTTATCGATAAAATCAAAGAAAGTGAAAAACATTCAAATAACCAAAAAAAAAGAAAAAATATTGTTTTTTTTAGTTTTTTAAGAAATGTAGGTTTATATTATTTAGAAAATGGAAGATATTTAGGCTCAAATGATGAAGCTGGGCTAAATAATTTTCATAAAAATGTACATAATATATTAATAAATTTTGCAATAATGAATCCAGAGTACGATCTTTTTATAAAACCAAAAATGGGAGGTCATTTTATTAAAGAAATTAAAGATGCATGGAAAAGTGAAAATACAAATACAATTCCTGAAAATTGTCATATTACTATTGATGAAGATCCTCATGATTTAATTTTAAATGCAGATTTGGTGATCACGTTTAACTCATCTACTGTTTTAGAAAGTGGATTAAGAAATATACCAATTTTAATACCAGCTTTTGACGAGACTGTTGAGGAATATAAAGATTATTTTGATTTTACAATTTATGAAAAAGGTTTTGATGTAGTAAAAAATAAACAAATTTTTCCTAATTTAATAAAACAAAGATTAAAAGAAAATAATATTTCTCAGGATCAAATGAAAATTAGATATGAATTATTTGAAAATTATCTTTCAAATCTAAATGGTAATGTTACATCAAATTTTGTAAAAGAATTATGTAATCTTTTGTGATATAAATCAAAATAATATAATTTATAATCAATTATAAAATATTAAAATGATCCCATATAGTAGACAATATATTGATAATAAAGATTTAAGTAATGTGAATAAAGTTCTTAAATCTAATATAATCAGTAGAGGAAAAAATATTGAAAAA
>MDTG01053783.1_pt1 | contig 16707 bp, 28 predicted proteins | sample 811421 | NCBI WGS metagenome assembly MDTG01 (sample SAMN05326645, study PRJNA326480) | marine metagenome | isolation source: seawater | place: Pacific Ocean: South East | collected 2011
GATCGCGCCAATCGCCATGGACGACGGTCTGCGCTTCGCCATTCGCGAGGGCGGCCGTACCGTCGGTGCCGGCGTCGTCGCCGAAATCATCGAGTGAGAAAGGCGATCCAGCTCCGTATATTGCGGGGCCGGAGGTTTTTTTAAAGGACAAGGGTCATGGACCAACAGAATATTCGCATCCGGCTGAAAGCCTTTGATCATCGTGTGCTGGACCAGTCCGCGGGAGAGATCGTCAGCACGGCACAGCGTACCGGTGCAACGGTCCGTGGCCCCATTCCGCTCCCCACGCGGATCGAGAAATTCACTGTCCTGCGCTCGCCACACATCGACAAGAAGTCACGCGAACAGTTCGAAATTCGTACCCACAAGCGGGTACTGGATATTGTTGACCCGACGCCACAAACCGTCGATGCGCTCATGAAGCTCGACCTAGCCGCCGGCGTTGACGTTGAGATCAAGCTTTAAGAGGACGGACTCATGCGTACCGGTCTACTCGTTAAAAAAATTGGTATGACTCGCCGCTTCAACGACAGTGGTGTGCACTTGCCGATCACTGTCTTGAAACTTGACAACGTCCAAGTGGTCGCTCAGCGCACCATAGACAAGGATGGCTACAACGCCATCCAGATGGGCTGGGGCAAAGCGAAAGTGAAAAACGTTTCTAGGGCCATGGGCGGCCACTTTGCCAAAGCGAAGGTGGAACCGAAGCGCAAGCTCACGGAATTTCGCGTTGATGCTGACTGCCTAGTGGATGTGGGTGCTGAGTTTTCAGCAAACCACTTCGTTGCAGGTCAATTCGTTGATGTATGCGGCACGACCATCGGCAAGGGTTTTGCCGGGGGCATGAAACGTCATGGCTTCAGTGGTCTTCGAGCATCTCACGGTGTATCAATCAACCACCGCTCTCTCGGTTCCACCGGTCAGTGCCAAGATCCAGGAAAAGTATTCAAAGGTAAGAAGATGGCCGGGCATATGGGTGGCGTTCGGGTTACCACCCAGAACCTCCAGGTTGTTGACGTTGATGAAGAGCGCGGTCTGATTCTTATCCGGGGGTCGGTACCCGGCGCCAAGGGCGGTTTCGTGCGAATAACCGACGCCATCAAAAAGGCACGCCCCGACGAAGCCCCCTATCCAGCGGGCCTTAGAACCGACGGCTCGCAGATGGAAGGCAAAGTCCTAGCAGAAGAGGTTGAGCCTGAGGACGAAGCCAAATTAGAAAAGACATCGGCGGCGGTCGAAGCGGAGACCCCAGATAACGCTGATGCCGACGCGCCGGCGAGTGGTGAAGAAGAAAAGGATTAATGGCCATGAAATGCGACGTCATCGATTTGGCCAACAAAAAGATAGGCTCTATCATTCTTGATGAAGGGGTCTTCGGCCTTGAAGTCCGCAGGGACTTGTTGGCACGCGCTGTCAAGTGGCAGTTGGCACGTCGCCAGGCTGGCACCCACAAGACGAAAGAGCGTAATGAAGTGAACGCCACACGTTCAAAGCCTTTCCGCCAGAAGGGTACAGGCCGTGCTCGTCAAGGTTTTGCCCGAGCCACACAAATGCGTGGTGGCGGCATTACCTTCGGCCCGCGCGTACGCAGTCACGCAGTTGACATGCCGAAGAAAGTGCGTCGCTTGGCCCTAAAAACCGCACTCTCTGCCAAACAGGCCGATGGTAAGCTCGTGGTGATCGACTCCGGTGAGATCAAGTCGCCAAAGACTAAAGACTTCGCCAAGCAACTCGGTTCTTTGGGTTGGGGCAAAGCGCTGATCATCGACGGTAACCAGGTGAACGGCAACCTTGAGAAGGCTGTGCGCAACATCATCGGCCTGGACGTATTACCGAGTGTTGGTGCCAATGTCTACGACATCCTCCGCCGCGACACCTTGGTGCTCACCAAGGACGCCGTGGATCTGCTCACGGAGCGCTTAAAATGAGCAAATACAGCACGTTGCGCGACAAAAAGCCGAGCCAGGAACGTATCTACGAGTTGGTGCGTGCGCCTATCATTACGGAAAAGTCCACGCTCCTGAGCGAGTTCAATCAGGTCAGCTTCTGGGTTCCTGTTGATGCTAACAAGTTTGAGATCAAGCACGCTGTCGAAGGCTTGTTTGACGTCAAGGTGACAAATGTCAACACACTTCGCCAAAAGGGGAAGACAAAGCGGTTCCGAGGCCAGGTTGGGCGCCGTCCGGACCGCAAGAAAGCGGTCGTGACATTGGCCGAAGGCCAGTCCATTGATGTCACCACGGGAATTTAGGGAAAGGTCCGAAGCATGGCACTGAAAACCTATAAACCGATTACACCGGGTCAACGTGGACTGGTGCTGGTCGACCGTTCTGGAATTTGGAAAGGCAAGCCGGAAAAGTCTCTAACGGAAGGGCTGCGCAGCAAGGGCGGTCGAAACAACAAGGGCCGTATCACAGCGCGTCGTCGGGGAGGTGGTCACAAGCGCCGCTACCGTCTGGTCGACTTCAAACGACAAAAGGTTGATATACCTGCCAAGGTTGAACGGCTGGAGTACGATCCTAACCGGACCGCTTTCATCGCACTCATCAAGTATGACGACGGCGAAATGGCCTACATTTTAGCGCCGCAACGACTCCGTGAAGGAGACCTGGTGATCGCAAGCGCTGCAGCAGACATTAAGCCAGGTAATGCTATGCCCATGCAGAGCATTCCCGTCGGCACTATTGTGCATAACGTCGAAATGAAGCCCGGTAAGGGCGGACAGATTGCACGTTCAGCTGGGACCTATGCACAGATCATCGGCAAAGATCAGGGTTACGCACAGCTGCGATTGATTTCCGGTGAATTGCGGATGATCCGGGCTGAATGCATGGCAACCATCGGCGCTGTCTCAAACCCGGACCAACAAAATATCAAACTTGGCAAGGCCGGTCGCAAGAGGTGGATCGGCAAACGCCCCGCTGTCCGAGGCGTTGCCATGAACCCCATTGACCACCCGCACGGTGGCGGCGAAGGTAGGACCTCTGGCGGCCGTCACCCGGTAACCCCTTGGGGTAAGCCAACCAAGGGTAAACGGACGCGTTCCAACAAAAAGACGGACAGGCTGATCATGCGCCGCCGTCACGCAAAGAAATAAAGGAGACCGGTCGTGCCTCGATCCGTATGGAAAGGACCGTTTGTTGATGGCAATCTGCTGAAGAAGGCAGAGGATGCCCGCGCGTCTGGCCGCAAGACGGTGATAAAAACTTGGTCGCGTCGATCAACCATTATCCCGCAGTTTGTCGGCCTTACATTCGGTGTATACAACGGGCAAAAGTTTATCCCGGTGTTAGTCAACGAGGACATGATCGGCCACAAGTTCGGAGAGTTTTCGCCGACACGAACATACCTCGGCCACGGTGCTGACAAGAAAGCAAAGAGGGCCTAAGTCATGGGTAAATCCGCTGCTGAGCGTCCGCTTTCGGATACAGAGGCCATGGCCTATGCCAAGCAACTTCGCACCAGTCCACAGAAGCTGAACTTAGTTGCCCAATTGATTCGCGGCAAGGACTGCGAAAAGGCCCTCGCAGATTTGACCTTCTCGAAGCGGCGTATTGCTGGGGAGGTGAAGAAGGTCCTGGAAAGCGCCATTGCCAATGCCGAAAACAATCACCAGCTCGACGTTGACCGCCTGTATGTTTCCGAGTGTACCGTCGGTAAAAGCTTGGTTATGAAACGTTGGCGTGCACGTGCCCGCGGTCGCGTCGGTCGGATCATCAAACCTTTCTCGAATTTGCGGCTTGTCGTGCGCGAACGTGAGGAGACGAAATAATGGGTCAGAAAGTTAATCCAATCGGCCTTCGGGTCGGCATCAATCGCACCTGGGATTCACGCTGGTTCGCTGACTCAGGATATAGCGACCTACTTCACGAAGACCTGCGTATTCGAGATTACCTTCGGGGAAAACTGGCTCAGGCCGGCGTTTCCAAGGTACTTATTGAGCGTCCCGCAAAAAAAGCCCGGGTGACTATTCACACTGCCCGTCCAGGCGTGGTTATCGGCAAAAAGGGTGCCGACATCGACAAGTTGCGTGCGGAGCTGTCTAAGATGACAAACTCCGACGTACACTTAAACATCATCGAAATCCGCAAGCCTGAAGTCGATGCACAATTGGTCGCAGAAAACGTCGCCCAACAACTGGAGCGTCGTGTGTCTATCAGACGTGCGATGAAGCGAGCAGTGCAATCAGCCATGCGTATGGGCGCAGGAGGAATTCGTATCAACTGCGCCGGTCGTTTGGGCGGCGCCGAAATCGCCCGAACCCAATGGTATCGGGAAGGCCGCGTACCCCTGCACACGTTGCGTGCCCACATTGATTACGGCGAGGCGCCGGCGGTAACGACCTATGGGGTTTGCGGTGTCAAGGTGTGGATATACAAGGGTGACATATGGGCCCACGATCCGATGGCGTTGGACAAGCTGGCCCAGGAGCAGCAGCCGCAACGTTAAGTCGGCAAGAATTTAAGGAACCAGTATTATGCTGCAACCGAAGAGAACTAAATTCCGGAAGGCCCACAAAGGGCGAATTCATGGCAAGGCAAAGGGTGGCACCACCTTGAGTTTTGGTGCCTATGGACTGAAGGCGATTTCGCCGGAACGTGTCACGGCCCGTCAAATCGAGGCGGCTCGTCGCGCCATGACCCGACACATGAAACGTGCCGGCCGTGTGTGGATACGTATTTTCCCCGACGTGCCAGTTTCCCAAAAACCGGCTGAAGTTCGTCAGGGTAAAGGTAAGGGGACACCGGAATACTGGGTCTGTCGGGTCAAGCCGGGCCGGATCATGTTCGAGATGGATGGAGTGCCGATTGACGTTGCTCGTCGCGCTATGGATCTAGCAGCAGCCAAACTACCGCTGCGCACCAGGTTCATAACTCGTTTAACGGGGGGAGAGTAGGGCTATGAAAGCGGCTGATGTACGCGCTAAAAGCGACGACGAATTGAAGGAGGAGTTGCTGGGGCTGCGAAAGGAAGCGTTCAACCTCCGTTTCCAAGCAGCTAGTGGCCAGTTGGAGAACACGACACGTGTAAAGATGGTCCGTCGCAACATCGCGCGTATCAAAACCATACTTGGTGAGCGTAACCAGGCGCCAGCCGCCTCGCAGGTTAAGGAATAGAGACAATGCCCAAGCGCGTGATGCAAGGTGTGGTGGTCAGCGATAAAGAAGATAAGACGGTGACGGTGCGTGTTGAGCGCCGTTTCACTCACCCGTTATACAAGAAGGTTATTCGGCGGTCGAAGAAGTACGCCGCCCACGACGAAGCCAATACCTACAAGGTTGGCGACATAGTGAGTATTCGTGAATGCCGACCGCTCTCGCGACGAAAGCGCTGGGAAGTGATCGATATCAGCGCGTAGGCGCGAAAGCCGGGAATAAAGGACTAATCGATGATCCAGGCAGAGACCAACCTCGAGGTCGCCGACAATTCAGGGGCACGCCGAGTTCAGTGTATCAAAGTGCTGGGCGGTTCAAAGCGCAAATACGCCTCCGTCGGCGACGTCATCGTCGTGACCGTTAAAGAGGCAATTCCGCGCGGCCGTGTCAAAAAAGGTGAAGTTGTGCAGGCCGTCGTCGTGCGCACCGCCAAGGATATACGCCGCCAGGACGGAACTGCGATACGTTTTGATACCAACGCGGCTGTGCTGATCAACAAACAAGGGGAGCCGATAGGTACGCGTATATTCGGTCCCGTAACGCGAGAGCTTCGTGCGAAACAATACATGAAGATCATCTCGCTGGCGCCGGAGGTGCTATGATGTCGGGTCTTTCGAAATTTAAGAAGGGCGACAAGGTTGTGGTCATGACTGGTCGCGACAAGGGGAAGAGGGGCGAAATTCTCAAGGTTCTCCCGACAAAAGCTCGTGCCATAGTCCAAGGCGTCAACAAAGTTAAACGCCATACACGTCCGACCAATACCAGCGCTGGCGGTATCATTGAGAAGGAGGGTAGCATTGATGTGTCAAACCTCTCTCACTTGGATCCAAAAGATGACACGCCGACCCGCGTGGGTTTCAAATTCCTCGAAGACGGTCGCAAGGTTCGTTACGCGAAACGCTCCGGCGAAGTCATCGATAGCTGAGGGTTGAACAAATGGCTCATCTTCACACCGAGTACCAAACCCGCATCAAGGACGCGCTCATGGAGGAATTTGACTATAGTTCCATCATGGAAGTACCAAAGCTTGACAAGGTCGTCATCAACATGGGCGTGGGCGAAGCCTCCCAAGACCGTAAGAAGATCGACGGTGCACTGGCGGACCTTACCCGCATCTCGGGACAAAAACCTGTGGTCACGAAGGCTAAGAAATCCATTGCTGCGTTCAAGCTTCGCGAAGATATGGTCGTTGGCTGCAAAGTAACCTTGCGCCGCGGACGCGCTTACGAGTTTCTCGAGCGTCTAATAAACATCGCGCTACCGCGCGTTCGGGACTTTCGGGGAGTGTCCGGTAAAAGTTTCGACGGCAACGGTAACTACGCTTTGGGCCTGAAAGAGCAAATAGTCTTTCCAGAAATCGACTATGACCAGGTCGACCAGATCCGCGGCATGGACATCATAATCTGCACGACCGCCAAGAATGATGCGGAAGCGAGATCCCTGTTGAAACATTTCAATATGCCGTTCAGTAACTGAGCGGTTAATGGAGGCCGAACATGGCTAAGAAAAGCGCCATTCAAAAGAACGAGAAACGCGAGCGCCTCGCCAAGAAATACGCATCTAAGCGCGCGCGCTTTAAGGCTATGGCCAAAGACGATTCGTTATCGCAAGAGGAGCGGTTCAACGCGCGCCTAAAACTCGCCGAGCTCCCGCGAAACTCGTCACCAACCCGTATTCGTTTACGCTGCGGTCTTTCTGGTCGGCCGCGCGGCAACTATCGCAAATTTAAACTCAGCCGTATTGCGCTGCGTGACTTGGCTTCCACCGGGCAGATCCCCGGTATGGTCAAGTCCAGTTGGTAGGGGAGAACCTTAATGTCCATGACTGATCCCTTGGGTGATATGCTGACGCGTATCCGTAACGGACAACGGGCGCGCAAGGATACAATATCGTCACCCACTTCACGCCTGCGCGCCAACGTTTTGGACGTGCTAAAGCGTGAAGGCTACATCCGTGATTATATTCGCCGCGAAGTTCGCCCTGGCATCGCCGAGGTAGACATCCAGTTGAAGTACCACGAAGGTGACCCCGTAATTCGCGAGATCAGCAGAGTTTCCACACCTGGCCGTCGTGTCTATTCGAAGATCAAGGACCTTCAACGGGTTTACAACGGTTTGGGTATCGCCATCCTGTCGACCCCACGCGGCGTTCTCTCCGATGCAGAAGCCCGCGATATGAATGTGGGCGGCGAAGTTCTCTGCCAAGTCTTCTAGGCTTGGGCGGAAAAGGATAGGAGCACAATATGTCTCGTATTGGAAAAAACCCGGTGACCGTACCCGACGGCGTTAGCGTCGATATTGTTGGTGCCTTAGTCACCGCAAAAGGCAAACTTGGTGAACTGAGCGCGCAGTTCACCCACGACGTTGAGGTCACACAAGAAGATAATTTAGTGTACGTCAAACCGCGTAATGATTCACGTGAGGCCCGTAAGATGTGGGGAACCTCAAAGAGCATCATCAGCAACTTGGTTGTCGGGGTATCCGAGGGTTTCACGCGTAAGTTAGAGATTAACGGCGTTGGTTATCGCGCGCAGGTTCAAGGTAAGACCTTGAACCTACAACTTGGCTTCAGCCATGACGTCAACTACCCAATTCCCGAAGGGATCGAAATCAAGTGCGCGGACCAAACCCAAATTGAGATTTTCGGTGCCAACAAACAGCGTGTTGGTCAAGTTGCGGCTGAAATCCGCGCTTACCGGCCCCCTGAACCCTACAAGGGCAAGGGTATTAAGTACGACGACGAGTACATACTGCGCAAGGAAGGCAAGAAGAAGTAATCATGGCCAGTTCGAAAAAACTCTCTGACCGTCGTACGCAGCGTACGCGTCTGAAAATTAGCAAACGGGTAGGGGGCCGGCCGCGCTTGTCGGTATTCCGCTCCGGAAAACATATTTATGCCCAAATAATCAACGACGTTGACGGCAAAACCGTTGCAGCAGCGTCTACACTTGAGAGAGGCATGCGGGACGGAGTAAAGAACGGCTCCAGCGTCGACGCTGCCGGCGTTATCGGAAAACTGGTCGCCGAGCGGGCCGTGGCTCAAGGTGTAAAGGAAGTGGTGTTCGATCGGGGCGGTTATCGCTACCACGGTCGTGTGAAAGCCCTGGCCGAAGCTGCCCGCGAAGGCGGGCTGGCGTTCTAGGAGAAAATGAAGATGGCGGAACAAACCCCTCGCGGCCCGGGCCGTAACAAAGGCGGATCGGACGGACGCGGCCGTGGTCGTGGTCGTGGAGCCCGGGATCGTGACGAAGATGATGAACTGATCGACAAATTAGTCCACATCAACCGTGTCTCGAAGGTGATCAAGGGCGGTCGCCGGTTCTCCTTCGGTGCTTTGGTGGTGGTCGGTGATGGCCGCGGTCGGGTCGGATACGGCATGGGCAAGGCCAGGGAGGTACCTGAAGCGATCCGCAAAGCCACTGAAAAAGCAAAGCGGAACATGGTCCGAGTTCCGCTACGCGAAGGCCGGACCCTGCACCACGATATCCGTGGGCAGTACGGCGCTGGCCGGGTCTTCCTGCGTGCGGCTCCTCCGGGTACGGGGATCATCGCCGGCGGTCCGATGCGAGCAGTGTTTGAGACGATGGGCGTACAGGACGTGGTCGCCAAGTCCATTGGGACGGCAAATCCTCACAATATGGTGAAGGCTACTTTTGAGGCACTCCGCAACTGCGTGTCGCCACGCGGTGTTGCGGCTCGTCGTGGAAAAAAGATCGGTGACATCGTCGCCCGCCGCGGTGATCAGCCAGCAGCATCCTAAAACGGGTAAGAGGATATTATGGCCGAGAAGAAGATAACATTGAAAGTCACCCAGATCGGCAGTCCTATCGGCCGTCGAAGTGATCAGCGAGCCACGTTAATTGGTCTTGGTTTGAATAAGATGCACCGGACCCGCGAACTGGAGGACACGCTCGCCGTTCGGGGAATGATCAAAAAAGTTAACCACTTGGTTCGCGTCGAAGACGCGGGTTGAGGATCAAATATCCTCGGAGAATAACACCATGAAACTCAATGAACTTAGCGATAACGTCAATGCTACGAAGGCCCGTAAGCGGGTTGGGCGCGGTATAGGCTCGGGCACGGGCAAGACGTCGACACGTGGTCAAAAAGGCCAAAAGTCCCGATCTGGCGGCAATGTCCAAGTTGGCTTTGAAGGTGGGCAAATGCCCCTATATCGACGTCTGCCCAAGCGTGGATTTAATAACCCGTTCAGCAAGAATTTTGCCATCATCAACGTCGGCGCGATCCAAGCTGCCGTCGACAAAGGTACCATTGATCCAAAATCGGTGGTGACTACCGAAGTCTTGTTGGCTTCCGGTTTGGTCAAGAAAAGTCGTGATGGCGTCAGACTCCTTGCAAATGGTAAAGTCTCGGCCCAATTGAACATCAGTTTGGCGGCGGCATCAAAAGCTGCGATTGCCGCGGTCGAGGGCGCTGGTGGCAGTGTCACCCTTCCCGAGCCCAAGCCCAAACCGGAAGGTAAGGGTAAGGCTCGTCATCGGAAGATGAAGCAACGGGAGGCGGAGCTGGCTAAGGTGGGTGAAGACAAAGGCGAATAATTCAGCACGGTTACGATGATCGTCGGGCTGATCGTCGGTTGACGGAAAGTAGGGTACGACATGGCATCTGCCGCGGAACAATTAGCTGCCAATATGAACTTCGGCGCTTTTTCGAAAGCTACGGAGTTGAAAAATAGAATTTGGTTCACCCTGGCGGCGCTGGTTGTGTATCGTCTGGGTACCTTCATTCCACTGCCCGGCATCGACGCTGGTGTTTTATCCGATATATTCCGTCAGAATCAGGGCGGCATCCTTGGAATGTTCGACATGTTTGCGGGTGGCGCGCTTAGTCGCATGTCCATATTCGCATTAAACATTATGCCTTACATTTCGGCCTCCATAATAATGCAACTTATGACAGCCGTGTCACCGCAATTGGAGGCGATGAAAAAGGAGGGAGAGAGTGGCCGCAAGCGGATTAATCAATACACCCGCTATCTCACAGTGGCCATATGTGCCCTACAGGCCTACGGGATTTCGGTTGGGATCGAAGGCATGTCTTCGTCTCAGGGTGCGGCGGTGGACAGCCCGGGCATGTTTTTCCGCATGTCCATTGTTATCACCTTGGTTGGAGGTACCTTGTTCCTTATGTGGTTAGGCGAACAGATCACAGCGCGAGGGATCGGGAACGGCATTTCCCTGATTATCATGGCAGGTATTGTCGCCAACTTACCTAGTGCCCTTGGTGGAACACTGGAATTGGGGCGCACGGGCGCCTTATCAACTGGTTTCATAGTGTTTCTTTTGGTCATGTCTGTGGCGGTGATCTATTTCATCGTCTTCGTTGAGCGTGGCCAGCGTAGAATCATCATCCAATACCCGAAGCGCCAGCGTGGCAACAAAATGATGGGTGGCGAAAGTTCGCACCTGCCGTTAAAAATCAATACGGCCGGTGTAATTCCACCGATCTTCGCAAGTTCGATTCTGTTAATGCCAATCACGATTATGAGTTTCTCGGCTGGGCAGGGGCCAGAATGGATGACTACGGTGGCGGCTTACCTCGGCCGCGGCCAACCAGTCTATTTATTCATCTACATATCCTTGGTGGTGTTTTTCGCCTTCTTTTATACAGCGGTGGTATTCAATCCGGAAGAGACAGCTGACAACCTGAAGAAATACGGTGGCTTTGTTCCAGGAATTCGACCGGGTAAGAATACTGCAGAATACTTGGACAAAGTACTTACACGCTTGACCGTAGTGGGGGCAAGTTACCTAGCGATTATCTGTCTCCTGCCTGAATTGTTAATTTCAGAATATTCGGTGCCATTTTATTTTGGTGGGACCAGTCTTCTAATCGTGGTGACCGTGACCCTTGATACAGTATCGCAAATACAATCACACTTATTGGCACACCAGTACGAGGGTCTAATCAAGAAATCTAAGCTCCGAGGACGAAGGGGATGAACATTATTTTCCTCGGCCCTCCGGGCTGTGGCAAGGGAACACAGGCCAAAAGGCTCGAGGATCGATGCGGAATGGTTCAGTTGTCTACAGGCGAGATGCTACGAGACGAGGTGAGATCTGGAACAAAAATCGGCCTGAAGGCCAAGGATATCATTGAAGCCGGCAAGCTAGTCGTTGATGGCATAGTAGTCGATATGATTGACAGACGACTTCATGCCACGGACAGCATCTCAGGGTTTATACTCGATGGTTTCCCACGTACTGTATCACAGGCCAAGTCACTGGACTCCCTTTTGAAAAAAAGAGATATGACTCTCGATCAAGTGGTTGAATTCCAGGTCAATGAAGAAATCCTTGTGAGACGGATTACTGGACGTTATTCCTGTGCAGATTGCCATCAAGGATATCACCAGGAGTACCAGAAGCCGCTAACACCAGGAACCTGTGATAAATGTGGCGGCACGAAATTTACACGCCGTTCTGAAGATAACGAAGGAACGGTTCGCTCTCGGTTAATGGAATACCACGCAGCAACAGCTCCAATTGTCGATTTTTATGACGATCGGGGCGTTCTTATCAGCATCGATGGCATGTCCGAGATAGAACAAATAACGGAGCAGTTATTAACCATCGTCCGATAACGGCAAGTAGCTGGAATTTAGGGTCAAATTGAATTCGCGCATGTGTTGACTTGCGTACAACTATCCCTATAATCCGCAACCTTGCCTTCCCATCGGGCAGTTATTTTTTGAGAATCAAAGTCTAAGGAGCCGAGCTTTGGCGCGCATTGCTGGTGTGAATATCCCGACGGGGAAGAGAGTGGTAATCGCATTGACCTACATTCATGGGATAGGGCGAACGATCGCAACGAAAATTTGTGAAGATGTTGGCGTTCCCCAGGAACGTCGCGTGTTCGATCTAACAGATGACGAGCTGGCCCGGATCCGTGACACCATCGATAAACATTACCAGGTGGAGGGTGAACTGCGCCGTGAGCTTGCCATGAACGTAAAGCGGCTTATGGACCTCGGTTGCTATCGTGGGCTCCGTCACCGTCGGGGCCTGCCGGTCCGTGGGCAGCGTACGCATACGAACGCGCGCACACGGAAAGGCCCTGCCAAATCAATCGCCGGCAAGAAAAAAGTAACCAAATAAGGAACGGTCATGGCAAAGGCAAGTACCCGTGTCCGCCGTCGCGAGCGGAAAAATATCACGTCGGGAGTTGCGCATGTCAACGCAACTTTTAACAACACGATGATTACGATAACCGATGCCCAAGGTAACACTATTGCCTGGTCTTCTGCGGGATCACAAGGCTTTAAGGGATCCCGCAAATCCACCCCCTATGCCGCCCAAATTGCCGGGGAGGATGCCGGCAACAAGGCAATGGAGCACGGTATGAAGACCCTGGAGGTGCAAGTCAAAGGCCCTGGGTCTGGCCGCGAGTCAGCGCTACGCGCTCTGCAGTCAGTGGGATTTACGATTACATCGATTCAGGATGTGACGCCGATTCCTCACAACGGTTGCCGGCCACGAAAGCGTCGCCGGGTCTAACCGACGGAACATGTCATCCGCGTCCTGGAACATATGGACGCTGGGACGGTCTATTCACATGAGCCTGTTCTGCAGGCTTTCGGTTCATATGGCGAGTGCGAGGTCACTTAAGTGATTCAAAAAAATTGGCAGCAACTTATTAAACCCACGAAGTTGGATATTGTTCCGGGTTCTGATCCTGAACGCACGGCGACGCTTGTCGCCGAGCCGCTTGAGCGAGGCTTCGGCTTAACTTTAGGTAACGCCCTAAGACGTGTTCTTCTATCGTCATTGCACGGTGCCGCCGTGACGTCAGTTCAAATCGACGGGGTTCTCCACGAATTCTCGTCCGTGCCGGGCGTACGCGAGGACGTGACCGACATCGTTTTGAACATCAAGGCCATTGGGCTCCGCATGCATGTCGAAGGACCAAAGCGGATGAACCTAAAGTCGACCGGCCCTGGCGAAGTGAAGGCTGGGGATATTGAAGCCGGCGCCGACATTGAAATTATGAACCCGGAACTGGTGCTTTGCCATCTGGACAAGGGCGCAAAATTATCCATGGAACTAACGGTAGAATCCGGCAAAGGTTATGTAGCCGCGACACAAAACCGTCCAGAAGATAGTCCCATCGGATTAATTCCGGTCGATGCCGTTTTCTCTCCAGTGCGGAAGGTATCTTACAAGGTAGATAATACTCGCGTAGGTCAAGTAACGGACCATGACAAGCTTTCCGTTAGCGTTACGACCAACGGTGCGGTGACACCAGAAGACTCCATGGCATTAGCAGCCCGTATCCTCCAAGATCAACTGCAGTTGTTTATCAACTTTGAAGAACCGCAGGCTCAGGTGGTCGAAGATATCCACGATGATCTGCCGTTCAATAAAAATCTCCTGCGCAAGGTTGATGAACTGGAGTTATCGGTGCGGTCCGCAAACTGCCTAAAGAACGACAACATTATCTACATTGGCGATCTGGTTCAAAAAAGTGAATCAGATATGCTGCGCACCCCTAACTTCGGCCGGAAATCCTTAAATGAAATTAAGGAAGTCTTGGGCCACATGGGACTGCAACTGGGAATGGAAATCCCCAACTGGCCACCGGAAAACATTGAAGATCTCGCGAAACGCTTGGAAGATCCCTTTTAGGCAAATCGCCCAATAACGAGGGCCCGGCCCCAAAAAACTAATCTCCGTGGGTAAAGTGCCACGCACGGGGCAGAAAAGGAGCCAAATAATGAGACACCGTCACGGATATCGTCGTCTGAATAGGACATCTTCACATCGCAGGGCCATGTTTGCCAATATGGCTGTTTCATTGCTGACCCACGAACAAATAAAAACAACACTGCCGAAGGCCAAGGAGCTGCGTCGCGTGGCAGACAAGATGATCACCTTGGGCAAAAAGGGTACGCTGCACTCCCGTCGTCAGGCGGCGTCGTTTCTGCGGGATGACGCAGTGGTCTCGAAACTATTTACCACCCTTGCAGAACGCTACCAGGATCGACCTGGGGGCTACACTCGCGTGCTAAAAGCCGGCTTCCGCTATGGAGACTCAGCTCCCATGGCCGTGATCGAATTGCTTGATCGTGACCCGGACGCGAAAGGCGCTGACGATCACGCCCGAAATGAGATGGAAACAGATGATTTGGATGAGGTCAACGAAGTCTAAGTAAGCCGATTCACATAGGCGCGACAAGTGAGTAAAAGGCAGCCTATGGGGCTGCCTTTTATGTCTTAACAATGTTAGACTTAAGGAAATTGTCGCGATCGCCATGCGCCGGAACATGTCTCTTTATCGTTTAATTTTCGCGGGTCTTCTCTTCCTTACGGGGCCGAACAAAAGTTTGGAGGCGGAGGGAAAAGATGTGCCATTAGGTCCCGCCGAAGTGAAACTTTCCTTCGCACCCCTTGTGAAGAAAACTGCACCCGCCGTGGTTAACATTTTCACTCAGAAAACTGTGGAAGCCCGTCGCGGTGTGCCCTCCTTATTTGACGATCCTTTCTTCCGTCGGTTCTTCAGCGATGGCTTTGGCCTTCCGCGTAATCGCCCGGAGGCTCGCAAGCAAAATTCCCTGGGCTCGGGAGTTATTGTGGATCCCAACGGTATGATCGTCACTAACCGGCATGTGATCCGAGGCGCTGATGAAATTCAAGTGATCCTTGCAGACCGACGGGAGTTTTTCGCAAAGGTGCTGGCGTCCGATCCAAAAACGGACTTAGCGGTCCTGATGATCACGCCTGAAAGCCGAAATCTACCATACATTCAAATTCAAGACTCTGATGAACTGGAAGTCGGCGATCTTGTCCTCGCCATCGGTAACCCTTTTGGCGTCGGGCAGACAGTGACCAGCGGAATCGTCTCGGCTTTGGCGCGCACAAAGATCGGCAATTCCGATTTAAATTCTTACATTCAAACTGACGCAGCCATCAATCCTGGAAACTCCGGGGGGGCGCTTGTGTCCGTAGAAGGTCGCTTGGTGGGCATCAACACAGCGATCTATTCACAAAGCGGTGGCTCCCACGGCATTGGCTTCGCAGTGCCGTCCAATATGGTCCGCGCGGTCATTCGCGGTGTATCGCCGGGCGGCGGCCTAGTCCGGCCTTGGTTTGGCGCCACGGGGCAATCGGTCAGTCAGAGTATCGCCAATTCCTTGGGTTTGGATCGGCCTTCGGGCGTACTCATCAACGCGGTCCACAAGGCCGGTGCGGCAGCTAAGGTGGGGGTTACGGTTGGGGACGTAGTTCTTGCCGTGAATGGCCACGAGGTGAACGACGCCATTGGTTTGCGCCACCGGATTGCTACTTTGCCGATTGGGGACTCCGCCGTTGTCCGGCTATGGCGGGGCGGGAAAACCCGCGCTGTTCAGTTGACCCTAATGGCGGCTCCGTACGAGCCGAAAAAAAATGAGACCAAAATGAAGGGAAACCAACCGCTCTCCGGCGCCATCGTTGGGAATATGTCGCCTGCTTTGGCAGAGTTGGCGGGCGCCGACCCCTTCATCACCGGCGTATTTATTTTCAATATTGTTCGGGGATCACCGGCCAACCAGCTGGGCTTTCGCGCCGGAGATTATTTACGCTTAGTCAATAACCGACCCGTTCCCAACGTCAAAGAACTAATCCGTGAGATGGATAAACCCGCCGATCGATGGCGGTTCACAGTACTGCGTAATGGTCGTACCCGTGAACTGATAATCAATCGGTGATTCTTGAAATCTCTGTTTGAACATCAAGCCCTGCGTCCGTTGGCGGATCGTTTGCGTCCGGCGGCCTTGTCTGAGGTCGTTGGCCAAGATCACCTTTTGGCTGCGGACGCGCCCATAGGTCGTATGGTCGGATCGGGGCGTATCACATCGATAATCTTGTGGGGACCGCCGGGAACCGGTAAGACAACCATCGCGCGCCTCTTGGCATCAAGTGGAGATATGGCCTTCACCCCCATGTCTGCTGTGTTTTCGGGGGTCGCCGATTTACGCAAGGCGTTTGATGAGGCTAAACGCGTTCGGCAGGTAGGCCGTGGTACGCTGCTTTTTGTGGATGAAATCCATCGCTTCAACAAATCCCAACAGGACGGTTTCCTCCCCTATGTCGAAGACGGGACGGTAATTCTGGTGGGTGCTACGACTGAGAATCCGTCCTTTGAGCTGAATGCTGCTATTCTCTCCCGTGCGCAAGTCCTCGTGCTCAATCGTCTGGACGACAAGGCGTTGGAGAAACTGTTGTTGCGGGCAGAGGAGGATGCAGGGCGAGGACTTCCGGTGGATGCGGACGCCCGACGGACCTTGCGCGCTTTAGCTGATGGAGACGGGCGATATCTTCTTAATATGACTGAGGAATTACTAAACCTACCTGAAGATCCGATCTTGGATACCGCCGCCCTTGCGGGAAGTATTCAACGGAGGATGCCGCTATACGATAAATCGAATGACGCCCACTATAACCTAATCAGCGCCCTGCATAAGTCGCTCCGGGGGTCGGACACGGATGCAGCACTTTATTGGCTAGCGCGCATGTTGGAAGGGGGGGAAGACCCGCGTTACGTAATGCGCCGCC
>MDTG01123580.1_pt1 | contig 16706 bp, 13 predicted proteins | sample 811421 | NCBI WGS metagenome assembly MDTG01 (sample SAMN05326645, study PRJNA326480) | marine metagenome | isolation source: seawater | place: Pacific Ocean: South East | collected 2011
CCCGCCGAGGGCTCGGCGGGGAGTGCGGCCGTGCGCTCGGCAAGCGGCGAGGGCGGGGGCTGTGAGAACGGCTCGGCGCCCGCCGAGGGCTCGGCGGGGAGTGCGGCCGTGCGCTCGGCGAGCGGCGAGGGCGGGGCTGTGAGAACGGCGCGCGCTCAGCGCACGCTGATGTGGAAGTGGTGGTGGTGGAAGCGGTACCAGCCGCGCCCCATGTCGGTCTCTTCCCACGTGATCGAGTGGCCGCGGCACACGCCGCCCTCGAGCCATCCGTCGGCGCAGAGCTGCGTGAGCGCCGAGTCGATCAGCGGGCCCACCTGGCCGTCGACGCCGATGACGCGGAGGTCCGGGCTCGCGTGCAGGTGCCCGAGGAAGAGCGCCGTGCGCCAGGGGTCCAGGCGGTCCGGCGCGCCGGTGCAGTGGTACTGGTCCTCCCCGGCGACCACGTGCGGGCAGACGGAGCGCAGCCGGTTGTCGCCGGTGCCCGTCTGGAAGTACGCGAGGTCCATGTCGCTGCCGTCGACGTGCGTGCCCGCCGGATGCCCCGGGCTGCCCTCGCGCGTGCCGGGGATGCTCCCGTCGGCCTCGCTCATGTCGCCGAGGCCGAGCGCGCCGCCGTTCCCGAACGGCCACTCGCCGCCCTGGCAGGCGGTCATGGCGGCGGCGTAGCGGACGAGCATCATCACGTCGCGGCGGATCCAGGACCGGTACTGGTCGGCCGCGGTCTCGCCGTTCAGCGGGTAGTCGTCGTAGCCGAGGCCCATGCGCGGGTCGAAGGCGACGAGCGCGTCGCAGTCCTCGGTGCAGCGCCAGTCGGGCACGCCCATGCTCCCGACGGCGCAGGCCGCCGGCGGCGTGCCGGGGGGCGCCTCACCGATGTCGACGATGCACGCGCCGCTCTCGGCGCAGACCTCGCCGGCGTCGCAGGAGCCCGGCGTGCAGGGCGGCGCCACGCAGGTGCCCTCGTCGCCGCAGACGAGCTCGCCCGCGCACTCGTCGTCGCGCTCGCAGGGGAGCACGCAGGCGGTGCGGTCGGCGTTGACCACGTAGCCTTCGTCGCAGACGCAGCCGTCCCCCTCGGGGTGCGAGTTCGGCGGGCAGTCGTCGCCGCCCTCGCCACAGAGCTCGCTGCAGGACGCCGTGCAGGTCGAGCTCTCGTCGGGCACGCAGGAGCCGTCGGAGTCGCAGCTCCCGGCGCAGCTCACGGCGTCGCAGTCGGGCCAGCAGACGCCGCCCTCGAAGCCGTCGAGGCCCCAGCAGCGCGAGCCGCTCGGGCACTCGCCGGTGGACCCGGCCTCGGCGCAGGCGGCGCTCGCGCGCGTCATGCAGATGCCCTGGACGCAGAGCCCCGGGTGCGTCGGCGTGCCCTCGCACTCGTCGTCGCAGTCGCATGCGGCGCCGGGCGGGAGCGTCTCCGCCGCGGCGGCGTCGACGGCCGACGCGCCGCCGTCCTCGTCGGTCTCCATCGAGCCGGCGTCGTCGATCGCGGGCATGCCGGCGTCGGTCCCGGGCTCGGTCATCGGACCGTCGTCGTCGCCGCCGCAGCCGGCGAGCACGAGCACGAGCGCGAGCGGTGCGCAGAAGGCGCGGTTCATCGAATCCCCCATCCTGGTCGTGGCGCCACGGCGCCGAAGGCAAGCGCGAGGGGCCAGGCCGCGCCATCCCACGCGCACCCGCTTCCCCCGAAAGCGCGCGGGGCGTAGCGCGCGGCGGCCAGGGCGTCCAGCCGCGCGACCCCGCTGCGGGCCCGAAGGATCGTGCGAGGGCGCGTCGACGGTCCGGCTGCGGGAGCGAGCGACGAGGGCGCGGGGACGCGCGGTGGCGAGGGCGCGGGGACGCGCGGTGGCGAGGGCGCGGCTGCGCCCGACGAGGGTCCGACGCTGGACGACCTGGACGGGCCGACGCTGGACGACCTGGACGGGCCGACGCTGGACGACTTGGACGGGCCGACGCTGGACGACCTGGACGGGTCGACGCGGGACGACGAGGGCGAGAGCGAGGGCCCGTGGACGCTCGACGGGATCGAGGCGGAGGTCGAGGCGGATCGGTCCGGCGAGCGCTGAGCTCGGGCGCGAGGCGACTCAGCCGAAGCGTCGGCGCGCCTCGGCGACGCGCATCTCGAGCTCCTTCGCGAGGCGTCCCCCGCGCCCTTCGATGACGTCGCAGAGGTGGAGCGCGATCGGCCCGAGGTCCCGCTCCATGGCCCGCTCGAGGAGCCGTTCCTGGGTCGGGTGCGCCGCCGGGAACGCGCCGCTCTCGCCCTGCTGGCGCGCCCAGCCCAGCGCCTCCTCGAAGAGCGCGGCGAAGCGCTCGTCGTCCTCCTCGGTCTCGAGCAGACCGGACCAGGCGTCCGACACGATGAAGCGGTCCGCCGCCGGTTGCTCCCGCACGACCCGCACCCAGAACGCCCGCGCCGCCTCCACGTCCCCCGCCTTCAGCTGGCAGCGCGCCCGGTTCATCTCGTAGTGCAGGCGTCGGCCGGGCCCGACCAGCCCGATCACCCGCGTGAAGAAGGGCACGGCCTCGGCGTCGCGCCCCCGGTCGCAGAGCTCGTAGGCGATGTCCGCCGCCGTCGGCTGATCCAGCGTCTCCGGATCCACGTCGAACTGCGCCTCCAGCCCGCCCTTCCGCGCCCGCTCCTCGTCGCGGATCGTCCGCGCGAGCGCCACGAAGCGCGCCAGCCCCTCGCTCTCGCGGGCGCCGCCTCGCCGCGCCTCCTCGACGAGCGTCAGCGCCTGCTCGGCCATGCGCAGCTGGTCGTCGACCATGATCTCGCAGGCGTCCTTCACCCCGAGATAGGCCACGGCGAGCAGCGTCCCCGGCGTGCGCGCGCCGCCGTCTTCCCAGTGCGCCTCGATCGCCGCCTTCGCGTCGCTCGCCTCGAGCCCGTCACCGGCCGCGGCCCGGACGGCCGCCCGGAGCGCCTCCGGGAGGTCGTCGAGGGCGAAGGGGATCGGGAAGTGGGGATCGTGCATGGCGTATCGTATCGCGATACGCCGCGCCTCCCGCCCTACTTCCCGCCTCGCGCTCGGGGCATGCTGCGCGCCGTGACCCGAGCCGTGACCCGAACGGTCCACGTCCGCTCCGATCTCGCCGCCCCGGTCGACGCCGTCTGGGCCGAGGTGAGCACGATGCGCGGCGTCAACCGCGAGCTCGCACCCTGGGTGCGCATGTCGACGCCGGGCGGGCGCGCGGTCTCGCTCGAGGCCCTGCCCCGCGGCGAGCTCGCCTTCCACAGCTGGCTCCTCCTCGGCGGCGTGCTGCCCTTCGACCGCCACGCGCTCGTCCTCGCGCGCGTCGACCCGGGCCGCGGCTTCGACGAGCGCTCCCGCTCCTGGCTCCAGCGCCGCTGGGACCATCGACGGACGCTCTCGCCGATCGAGGGCGGCTGCCGGGTCGAGGACGAGGTCGTCTTCGAGCCGCGCCTGCTGCCGGGTATGACCCGGCGCATCGTCGGGCGCCTCTTCGCCGGCCGCCACCGCGCGCTGCGTCGCCGCTTCGGCACGCTCTCGTGAATTGAGGCCTCCAGAGATCCCCCGGCGACCGGGCGGAGGTAGGCTCGGCGCATGGGGTGGTTCGACTTTCTACGAGAGCGCGAGCGGGCGCGGGCCGAAGCCCGGGCGCGCGCCGAGAAGGTGGCGGCGGACGAAGGCTGGCGGGCGGCCGTCTGGGCGGACCCGTCGAGCCGGGACTTCGTCGCCCGGGTCTACGAGCGCGTCGCCGAGCGCGACGCGCGGCTCGCCTTCGAGCTCGACCGCGCGCGGGACGCGCTCTTCGGGGGCAACGAGGCGCGCCGGGCGCTCCTCGAGGAAGGCGTCGGCGACGCGGGCGCCTGGCTGGCGATGCAGCTCCACGGCGAACAGGCGCGCCGGGTAGCGCCGCTCCTGCTCGGCGGCCTCGACCTCGGCCGGCCGGCTGCGCCGCTGCTGCCGGACGCGCTCCGCCCGCAGCTCGTGCCCTTCCTCGCGGGCTCGCCGCACGAGGCCGATCGGGATCTCCCCGCGGCCGAGCTCGACACCATGCCCTGGCCGACGCGCTTCCACGTCGCCTGCGCCATGGCCGGGCGGAGCGACGCGCGCGCGGACGGAGCCCTCGGCGAGGCGCTCGCGGCCTTCGCCGACGGCGCCGCCGACCGGGTGGGGCTCGACCGGGACGAGCACGCCTTCGGGGCGCTCGTTCGCGCGCTCGGCTCACGCGCCGAGAGCCGCGCGGCGCCGAGCTGGGTGGAGGCCCTGGCCCGTTGCCTGGACCATTGCCTGGACGAGGGCCCGTGGGCCTACCTCGGGCTCGTGACGCTCGCGACCGGCGAAGACGACGCCGGCACGGAGCCCCTCGAGGCGCGGCTCCACCGCTGGATCGACGACACGCCGGAGACGCGCGCGGTGCGCCTCGGGGCCGCGCTCGCCCTCGCCGCGCGCGGGCACGCGGTGGGCCTCGAGGACGCGCGCTGGGCCCTCCACGAGCTCCACCTCGAGCGCTACGGCTGGCCGAAGGCGGACGACGTCGTGCTCGTGCGGCGCCTGGCCGGCGAGCTCTTGCTTCGGGTCGCCGACGACGACGCGCGGCGGCAGGTCGCGAGCTGGGCGACGGCGCCTTTCTGGCTGCTTCGCGAGATCGCCGATCGGGCCCGCGAGGAGCTGGGGCTCGGGCCGCTCGCGCGCACCTGGTACGACCCGGCGCGGGTGCGGCGGACGCGCGCCGAGGCGGGGCCGGAGGGGCTCCTGGCGGCGCTCGAGGAGGAGGGCGCGGTCTTCCTCGATCCGATCGTGGAGGCGCTCGCCGAGGGGCTCGAAGAGGGCGAGGACGCGGAGCTCCGGCGGCGGCTCGCGGCCTGGTGCCGGGCGCGCCTCGAGGGGCAGCGAAACCACTACCTCCAGTACGCGGACGACGTGCCGGCGGACTCGAAGAAGGCGCTCCGCTTCCTCCAGGCGCTCGACGAGGACGAGAAGGAGGCCTGGCTCGGGGACACGACGAGCGCCTGGATCCGCGCCTTCGTCCTCGACGAGGGCGATCTGGAGCGCGCGCGCCCGGAGGAGGCGCCCCCGGAGGGCGTCCGCGTGCGTCGCTTCGACGCGGCGCCCTTCGTCGTCGGCGCGCACGTCAACGGCCTCGCCCTCTCCCCGGACGGCGCGACGCTCTGCGCGGTCGGTCAGGAGGCGGCGCGGCTCCTCGACGCGCGGGGTGGCGCGGCCATCGGCGGCCTCGAGCTCCGCTGGAACTGGGGCTACGACTGCGCTTTCGCGCCGGACGGCGCCCGAGTCGCGGCGTGCTTCCATGGTGGCCACGTCGAGCTCTACGACGCGGCGAGCGGCGAGCGCGTGCGTGAGCTCCAGGGTCATGGCGGCGTCCCCACGGGCACCCGCTGCCTCGCCTTCGCGCCGGACGGGGCGACGCTCGTGAGCGGCGGCGGCGACGGCCGGCTCATCGCCTGGGACGTGGCGAGCGGCGAGGCGCGGTGGGTGCACGAGGGCGGGCCCGGCAGCTACCAGGACGTCGCCTTCCTGCCCGACGGACGGGTCCTGGCGAGCCACGTGAAGACGAGCGGCGGCGAGGCCAACTTCCTCGAGGTGCTCGACCCGGCGAGCGGCGCGGCCGAGCGGCACGACGTGGACGCCTCCATGTGGGCGCTGGCCGTGGACGGGGCCGGGCGGCTGGCGCTCGGCGGTGAGGCCAAGAGCGTGCGGGTGGGGCGCTGGACCGAGCGCGGCTTCGAGGAGGAGCGGCGTTTGCCGCTCGCGAAGGTCACGCGGCTCGAGTGGGATGGCGCGCGGCTCTGGGCGACGAGCGAGGAGGGCGCGCTCATCTGCTTCGAGGATCTCGACGCCGAGGACGGCGCGCCGCGTGCGTTCGTGGAAGAGGGGCCGCCGCTCTGGGCCCTGGCGCTCGGTGCGGGGCGCGCCTTCGCGGCGGGCACGGCCGGTGAGGTGATCGTCGTGGAGGGCGACGCGCGCGTGGAGCCCGAGGGCGCGCGCCACGCGACGCGGGTGGTGGACGCGGTGGAGCTGCCGGACGGGCGGATCCTCTCGCTCGACTGGGACGGGCACCTGCTCGCGTGGCCCGCGACCGGGGGCGTGGCCGAGGAGGTCGCGGCGCTCGGCGTGACCGGCGAGAGCCTGGCGCTCGTCGACGGGCCCGAGCCCGCGGCGCTCTGCGGGACGCGTGACGGGCTGAGGCTCGTGCGCGTCCGCGACGGGGCGCTCCTCGCGGAGACCGACGCGCGGGCCGACCACGTGGCGGTGGACGCGGCGGCGGACCTCGCGGGGACGGGCGGTGCGACACCGGACGGCGCGACGCCGGACGGCCCGACGGTCGCCTGGTCGTCGGACGAGGCCCTGGCCTTCGCGCGCCTGCCGGACCTCGCGCCCGTCGGCGAGCCGGTCGAGGTGGGGAGCGACGACGTGAACGCGCTCTGCGCGGCGCCGGGGGGCGGGTTCCTCGCGGGGAGCGAGGCCGGAGAGCTCGCCTTCGTGAAGGAGGGCGCCGAGGTGTGGCGCAAGGCGGACCACGGCGCCGATCGGCTCGAGCGGGGCAACCCGCACCGCGACGTGTGCAGCGTCGTGGCGGCCCCCGGCGGGGAGCGCGTGGCGAGCGGCGCGACCGATCACGTCGTGCGCGTCTACCGCTGGCCCGAGGCGACGCCCGAGCTGCGCATCGCGTGCGGCTTCGGGCTCTTCAACCGGCTCGCCTTCGACCCGAGCGGGCGCCTGCTCGCGATCCCCTCGAGCGGTCGGCTCGAGCTCTGGGATCTGGACGCGCGGCGTCGCCGCTGGGTGCTCCCCTTCGGCGCCTTCGAGAGCCACGAGCTCATGGGCGTGGGCTTCCTGCGCGACGGCCGCCTCCTGGTGCGCACGAAGTCGGGCGGGCTCTTCACGGTCACGGACGGGGAGCCGGCCGGCGACGGAGAACGCGGCGCAGGCCGCGCGGCGGTCGAGGGGATGGAGCGGGAGGGCGTGCGATGAAGGTCGACGGAACGGAGCTCGAGGCCGTGCTGGCGCTCGCGGGCGTGGCGCCGGTCGCCGAAGACACGGACGAGCTGAAGGCCCTCGAGGCGGCCATCGGTCAGCGCCTCCCGGAGGAGAGCCGCGCCTTCCTCCGCGCGCGGCCGACGCTCGAGCACCCGGACGCCGAGGGCCACCCGGAGATCGACGGGCACCCCTTCGCCTGCGGGCTGCCGGACGTCGACGCCTTCCTCTCCGCGCTGGGCCAGGGGCTGCTCGGCCGCTACCTCGCCTGCTGCCACTTCGTCGGCCTCTACCCGGTCGGCGTCCGGCTCGGCTACGGCGACTTCATGTGGCCCATGCTGGTGCTCGAGGAGCACGCGCCCGGCGTCGGCGGCGTCATGTACTACGACGAGCGGGAGCTCGGGACCTGGGCCCCGACCTGCTCGGCGTTCCTGCTGCACGAGCTCGGCGAGCTCTGGGAGCAGATCGACGGCGAGCTCGACGGGATGGACCCGGAGGAGAAGGCCGAGGCGGAGGTGGACCCGGCCGAGCTCCGGGATTGCTTCGCGATCGAGGGGTTCGACTGGCGCGCGCACGCCGAGCGCCCGGCCGGGGAGCCCCTGCCGGAGGCGCTCGCGGCGTCCTGGGGGGCGCACTGGCGGCCGCGCATGGGCATGCTCTCGCGGAGCTGGCTCGCCGGCTTCGTCGGCGGCGGCGTCCAGCGCTGGCAGCTCGACGCGCTGCCCACGCCGGCGGAGTGGGAGGCGGCGAAGGCGACGGTGGGCGAGCGCTACGGCGACGCCATGTACTGGCTGCTCGCGCACGCGGCGCTCGACAACGGGCCGGAGCTCGCGGAGTGCCTCGCGCGAACGGAGGCGCATCCGGGCGCGTTCGTGCAGGCCATGCGCGAGGCGGTGGCCGGTGGCGCGCTCGCGCCGCGCTTCGCCGAGGCACGCGAGGCGCTCTACGCGCTGGCGCGCGCGGCCGGCTGACGTCCGAGCGGAAGCGCTACTCGTCCGCTTCGAAGTCCGTGCGGTGGTGCGAGCCGTCGCAGAAGGGTCGGCTCTTCGAGGCGCCGCAGCGGCAGAGGAGGATGCGCGGTCGATCCGTCAGATCGATCGGCTCCCCATCGGGGCCGTGCAGCTCGAGCTCGCCGAGGTCGCCGTCGACGACGAGGGGGCCGCGGGCGCGGCAGCGGATACGGAGCTTGCTCATGAGCGGGGGGCCTCTTGGGTGGGGGCGCAGCGGGCGCAGTAGGTGGCGCCGGTGCGCACGTGGTAGCGGACCGCGTCGCCGACCTCGATGGGCTCGCCGCAGGCGTCGCAGAGGGCCCCGGCGCTGAGCACGAGGTCTTCATAGCCTTCGAGCGGGAGCGCGCGGCCGCGGACCTTCTTCGGGATGGGCGCGTCCTTGACGATCTGTTTTCGAAAGCGCTCGCTGATGGCGCGGAGCCGCGCCACCCAGCGCTCGTCCAGCCCGGCGTCGCGCGCGCAGGTCGAGAGGAGCGCCTCGCGGTAGTCGAAGAGCTCGTCGCTGATCACCATCCAGTGGTGCGCGTTGCGCGGCCGGTCGCCGAAGTAGTCGCGCGTGCCGAGCAGCTTGTCGCGCAGGAACTCGTACTGCTTGTCGATCGCGCGGCCCTTCGTGACGTGCTCGAAGAAGCGCGCGAGGCGCGCGTCCTCGTAGACCCGGCCGTAGAAGTCCTCGAGGATCGCCCGGAGCAGCTTGCCCTGCTCGAGCGCCTCCCACATCGCCGGATCCGGATCGAGGTCCCCGGCCCGCCGCTTCCGTCTCTCGCGCTTCGCGTCCGCCACGGGAGGAGGGTACCAGCCTCGGCCTCCGGCACCGACAGCGCCGGCTCGAGGACCGGCCAGAGCCGATTCGGCCGGACGGGATGCCCCGTTCGCCGCCACCGAGCCGCGGCGCGAACGCTCAGCGGAAGTTCTGGACGGCCCAGACGCGGCCGGCGGCGGTCGTGTGGAAGCCGCAGGCCACGCGCGAGTAGCGGCTGCTCGACATGTTGATGTAGTGGCCGTGTTCGCTGAAGGGCTCGCCGGGGCCTTCGTCCCACATGGCCTGGAGGCACCCGGAGATCACCTGCGTCTCCGAGCCCCAGCCGGGGCACTCGTTCTGCGCCGAGCCGCCGGGGCTGCAGATGCGGTCCCGGAACCCGCCGTGCGCGCCGGCGCCATCGGCGTCGTATTCGGCATGCTCGTCGGCGCAGCTCTCGCCCTCGACCCAGCGCTCCAGCGGCGGCAGGCACTGGCACTCGCGCCGGAACTGGTTGATCCGGCGCACGCAGTCCTCGCGGATGTCGCCGGTGCTCGGCGGGGGCGTCGGGCGGCAATCGGGGAGGGGCGCGTCGAGGGGGCCGTCGGCGCAGTGGTCGGGCATGCCGGCGTCCTCGGGGGGCGGCGGCATCCAGGCGTCCGTGCCGGCGTCGAGCGGCGGGGGGGAGCCCGCGTCTTCGCCCTCGCTCCCCGCGTCCGTGGCGGGCTCCCCGGCGTCCGCGTCGTCCGTGCCGGCGTCGATCCGGGGCGCGCTCGCGTCCTCGCCCGGGTCGCCGGCGTCCACGCGCTCGGTGGGGCCCGTGTCGCGGCCGGAAGGCGTCCCGCCCGTGGAGCTCAGCTCGCCCGTGCAGCCCAGCGCGACCACCAGGAGCGTGCCGAGCCACCACCGCGTCCGCACCACCACCGCTTCGAGGATAGGGCAGAGGAGACGAGAACACCCCCCGAGGAGCCGGTGTGTCGGGGAAACCACCGAGTCCAAGGAGGGTGTTCTGCCCTCTCGGGCCGAGCGCCGCGGTGTTGGGATGGGATGGGGTGCGACGCCCGCTCTTCAAGCTCAAGTCAAGCGTGGGCGCCGAAGCGCCCGATGCGGATCGGGAATTGTGCTGCTTTCGGGTTGTTTACGGATGGTTGGTCGCCCCGCGGACGGGGCATGTCGGTGATTCCGCCGTGAGTGGAAGAAAACAAAGCTAGAAGTTCGACTTCCAACTTGCCCGACGCCGAGAGGTATGCGTGACCTGGCCGCGGGCCGCATTGAGTTGCCTCACGGGCTGCCGATTTCGCGCGGTGCTCTGAGCGCTTTCTCACGGAGCCCGATCGCGGCGACGGCTCAGCCGGCCGTTCGCGACGACGCCATCCGCGCCGCAGCGGTGCCTGCGCGCGGCACACCGGCCCGGCTTGCGCACGGCACAACGGCCCGCGGCGCACCACGAGCCGCGCGGGATGCGGTCCTACTCCGGCGCGTCGCAGGGCACCGGCCCGGCTTGCGCGCGGCACACCGGCCCGCGGCGCACCACGAGCCGCCCGGGATGCGCCCTACTCCGGCGCGTCGCAGAGCCGCGCCGCCACCAGCTCCGCGATCGACGCGATGGCCGGCCGCATGTCCGGCTCGCAGATGCTCGCCAGCAGCCCGTCCCCGGTCTCGGCGAACTCCCGCACCACCTCGACCAGCCGCCGCGCGGGAGGCGCCCGCCCCACCCCGCCGAACTCGCACGCCGGCGCCAGCTGCCCCGGTCGCGTCTCGTCCTCCCGGTACTCCATCCGCTCGTCCGCGAGCAGCGCCTCGAAGTCCACGTCCAGCGGGTCCTCGGTCAGCGCCCGCGGCACCCCGGTGATCGCCGCGACGATGACGTCCCCGCGCCGGTCGAGCGCCAGGTCCTTCAGCGTGCGCACGTAGCGATCGGTCGGGTGCAGCAGCTCCGGGTGGAAGGCGCAGCGCGTCCCGAGGGGCCCGAGCTCGCTCGTCGCCGCCGGCGAGGGGTCGAAGATCGACTCGTCCGCCGCCGAGCAGTCGTCCTCGTCGGTCACGAAGATCACCGCCACCAGCGAGTCGCTCCGCAAGAACCCTTCGTGCGGGCCCCCCGCCTCCCGATGCGTCGTCAGCGCCTCCCGCGACGCCTCCAGCTGCTGCTCGAGCCCGCAGCCGTTCGTGCCCAGCTCGGCGAGGCACGCGAACTCGCTCTCGAACGCCTCGCCGTTCGTCCCATCGAACTGCAGCCAGCTCGGCTCCTCGAGCGCGAAGCCGGCGCACTCCGCCGCCTCCGAGCGGCTCTCGCTCACGAAGATCCCCTCGTCGCCCGTCGCGCTCGGGCAGCCGATCACGCCCGGGTTGTCGCCGACCCCCATGTCCGTCGTCACGATCCCCGCGCGCAGATCGTCGAGCGGCGGGAAGTCCGGCTCGCCGTCCCCGTCGCGGTCGGGCGGGTTCGTGAGCGTCTCGATCAGCACCGGGAAGTTCGCGACGAGCTGCGCCTGCTCCTCCTGCATGGAGTTCGAGTTGTCGACGACCCAGATGAGGTCCACGGGGAGCGCGACCCGACAGGGCTCCGGATCGATGACCCCGCCGTCGCGCTCCCCGCCCGCGTCCGGGCCGCCGCCGCCGCCGTCCGCGTCGCCGCCTCCCCCGTCGTCATCGCCCCCGCAGGAGGCAGCGAGGATCAGGCCGAGGGCGAAGGCGAGCGCGCGTGACATCGGTCACATTCTGCCACGGAGCGCCGCCCGGCGTGTCCTCCGTCCACCCGGCGTGCACCCAGCATCCTCCCGGCGTCCTCCCGGCGCCCACGCGGCTGCCCGCGCCCTCGGACGCCTCGGCGAAATTGCGCCACGCAGGGATCGTGCCGAAGTTGTGTCGGTGGATTCGCGAGTGCTACCTTTCGATGCCCCTCGACGTGGACGGCCCCGCGTCGAATCGCTTCGCTCCGGGGAGCCCGTGACCCCCACGCCCTCTTCCCCCCTGCCCCTTCTTTCCCCCCTTCCCCGAGCCGCCTCTCCGTCGGCCCGCGCCGGTGAAGTGAGCCTCCAAAGGGGGCGGTCGAGCTGACGATGGTTCCGCTGGCCGAGCTCGTGGAGAAGGTGCGGGCCTATCACCCGCAGGCGGACACGGCGCTCATCGAGAAGGCCTACGCCTACTCGGAGCGCATGCACGACGGGCAGATGCGCAAGTCGGGCGATCCCTACTTCATCCACCCCTCGTCGGTCGCCGGCGTCATCGCCGAGATGCGCCTCGACACGGCGAGCGTCTGCGCCGCGCTCCTCCACGACGTCGTCGAGGACACGGACGTCACCGAGAAGGACATCGCGCAGCAGTTCGGCGAAGAGGTCGCCTTCCTCGTCGACGGCGTCACCAAGCTCGGCAAGGTCAACTTCGCCTCGAAGGAGGACCGGCAGGCCGAGTCCTTCCGCAAGATGCTCGTCGCCATGGCGCGGGACATCCGCGTGCTCCTCGTGAAGCTCGCGGACCGTCTCGACAACATGCGCACGCTCACGCACATGAAGATCGACTCGCAGGAGCGCATCGCCCGCGAGACGATGGAGATCTACGCGCCCCTCGCCGGCCGCCTCGGCATCAACTGGCTGAAGGTCGAGCTCGAGGACCTGAGCTTCCGCTACCTGCACCCGGACGCCCACGCCGAGCTCGAGGCGAAGGTGAACGACGTCACGCAGGACCGGGACCGCTACGTCCAGGACGTCTGCGCGAAGCTCAAGAAGATGCTCATCTCGCGCGGCTTCGCCCTCGAGGTCGCCGGCCGCCGCAAGCACCTCTACTCGATCCACCGGAAGATGAAGCGGCAGGGCATCGAGTTCGAGCAGGTGCACGACTTCGTCGCCTTCCGCTGCATCATGGAGACGGTCGCCGATTGCTACGCGGCCCTCGGCGTGATCCACAGCGAGTGGACGCCCGTGCCCGGGCGCTTCAAGGACTACATCGCGCTGCCGAAGCCGAACATGTACCAGTCGCTGCACACGACGGTCATCGGCCCCTCGAGCCGGCGCATCGAGGTGCAGATCCGCACCCACGAGATGAACCGGACGGCCGAGCTCGGCATCGCCGCGCACTGGCAGTACAAGCAGGGCGGCGGCGGCGGCCTCGACCAGCGCGACGCGGCCCGCTTCGCCTGGCTGCGCCAGCTCCTCGAGTTCCAGCGCGACGTCGCCGACCCGGCCGAGTTCCTCGACTCGGTGAAGCTCGACCTCTTCCCGGAGGAGGTCTACGTCTTCACGCCCGCCGGCGACGTGAAGACCTTCCCGCGCGGCGCGACGCCGGTGGACTTCGCCTACGGCATCCACTCGGAGGTCGGCCAGCACTGCTCGGGCGCGCGGGTGAACGGCGTCATGGTCCCGCTCCGCCACAAGCTGCGGAACGGCGACGTCGTCGAGATCCTCACGAGCAAGAACCAGCAGCCGAACAAGGACTGGCTCGACTTCGTCGTCACGGGCAAGGCGCGCTCGCGCATCCGGGCGCACCTCCGCGCGAAGGAGCGCTCGCGCTCGGTGAAGCTCGGGCGCGACCTGCTCGAGCGGAAGATGCACAAGCGCGGGCTGAGCTTCTCGCGCTGGCTCAAGAACGGCGCGAAGAAGACCGTCGGCGACGACTTCGGGCTCAACCACGAGGACGAGCTCTTCGCGCAGATCGGCTACGGCAAGATCGACGTCGACAAGGTCGTCGAGGTCGTCGACCCGAAGGAGCCGAAGGCGCGCAAGAGCCTCGAGCCGAGCTTCTTCGAGAAGACGGTCCGCAAGGTCACGCGGCGCGACGACGACACGATCCGCATCCACGGGATGGACGACATCCTCGTGCGCTTCGCCAAGTGCTGTAACCCGGTGCCGGGCGATCCGGTGGTGGGGTGGATCACGCGCGGGCGCGGCGTGACGATCCACCGGCGCGGCTGCCCGCGGGCCATGGAGCTCGATCCGCAGCGGCGCGTCGAGGTGCAGTGGGCGAGCGACTCGCACATGGAGCTGCCGGTGCAGCTCAAGGTCGTGACGAACAACCTGCCGGGGATCCTCGCGCAGGTGTCCGGCGTGTTCACGGAGAACGGTGTGAACATCAGCGAGGCGATCTGTCGGAGCCAGGAGGACGGCAAGGCGGTGAACCTCTTCAACTTCACCGTCGACGACCTGGCCCGCCTGCGGACCGTGATGCGCGGCATCGCGAAGATCCACGGGGTGCAGGATGTCGAGCGAGTCTGAGCGCGAGGCGGCGGCCAAGGCGCACTGGGACGCGGTCTGGGGCGGCAAGACGCCCGAGGACGTGAGCTGGTTCCAGCCCTCGCCGACGCCCTCGTTGCGGGCGCTCGAGGTGGCGGGGGTCGGGCCCGAGGCGCGGCTCGTCGACGTGGGGGGCGGCGCCTCGCGGCTCGTGGACGCGCTGCTCGAGCGGGGCTTCCGGGCGCTGACCGTGGTCGACCTGGCCGAGGCGGCGCTCGAGGCGGCGAAGGCGCGGCTCGGGGTGGAGGCGGAGAAGGTCCGCTGGGTCGCCGGGGACGTGCGGGCGCTCGAGCCGGAGGCGATCGGGCCGGTGGACGTGTGGCACGACCGGGCGGTCTTCCACTTCCTGACCGAGGCCGAGGACCGGGCGCGCTACCGGCGGCTGCTGGAGGCGACGCTGGTGCCGGGGGGCGTGGCCATCGTGGCGACCTTCGCGCCGGACGGGCCGGAGAAGTGCAGCGGGCTGCCCGTGCGGCGCTGGAGCGCGGAGGCGCTCGCGGAGGAGCTCGGGCTCGCGCTCGTGGAGGGGTGGCGGGAGACGCACGAGACGCCCTGGGGCAGCGAGCAGCGCTTCCAGTGGGCGGTGTCCGCTCGCTTCGCTCGCTAATTGGGGCTTACCAGCGGGCCCGTGGGGCCCTCGGCGCCGCCTTCGGCGGCGTCACACGGGTCGGTTCTTCATGGGTACACGAACGCGGCTCCGTGGGGCCGGGTCACGGGGCAGAGATGGGTGGGCTCCTCTTTGCAGGTGAGTGACTTCGCCGCGTTCGCGGCCGGAGCGCTCCCCTTCGCGGAAGCCGGGCTCTGCCGCGTTCGCGGCCGGTGCGCTCCCGCTGCGGCAGCGTGTCTTCATCCGCTCGCGCGGCCGGAGCGCTCCTGCGCTCCACCGGGATTCGCTGCAGCGTCGCTGGGGCGCTCCGCTTCGCAGAGGCCTGGGAGGCAGTGGGGTGACTTTGTCGCGTTCGTGGGGGGCGCTCCGACTTGCGGTGGGGTGGCTTCGCCGCGTCGGGGCGGGTTCGGCTCGCTGGGACGGGGTCGCGATGCGCGACGGGCCGCCGCTCTCGGGGGAGCGCGGCGGCCCGTCGTGGTTCGCGTGGTTCGTGCCGCGTCAGCGGCGGCGACCCCGGCGGCCGCGTCGCCCGCGGCGGCGGCGTTCCCCGGGCAGGAAGGCTTCGCCGATGCGTGGCAGGGCGCGCACCATCGCGCGGCCCTCGTCCGTGTGCCACCCCACGCCGAAGAACGGCCCTCGGCGGGCGGCGCGGCCGTCGACGCGCGTCTCGATCGGGCTCTCGCGCGGCAGGCGCATGTCGACGAGGTGCAGGCGCTCCGGCAGCTGCACGCCGCCCTCGGCGGCCTCTTCCGGATGGGGCTGGATGTGCCCGTCGGCCACCGTGAAGCGGATCGTCCGGATCGTCTCCCGCTGCTGCCGGAGCTCGCACTCCCACTGGCCCGGGTGCTCCTCGAGACGGGCCGCGCCCGGGAGCTGCGAGTCCTCCCCCATGGTGATCGGCAGGACGATGTGGAACTGCTCGAAGGCGTAGCGATCGCGCTCGTCCTGACGGCCCTCGCCCCAGCTCGCCATCACGTCGACCCGCCGGTCCCGCACGTGGTTCACGCGCGGATCGAAGGTCGTCGGGATCCGCTCGCCATCGACGCTGCAGCGCACCCGCAGGTCGTTGCCCAGGTCGGGGCCGTCCGGCCGGACACCGTTGGAGTCCTGCTCCGCCATCCAGAGGAAGAGCCCCACGTAGTCGTTCCGCATGTTCCGCGCGTTGGTCGCGTTGCGCTCGCTCCGCCGGAACTCGTGGATCACCGCGCTCAGGATCTCGCCGTTGTGGACGATGTAGTACTGCGACGCGCGCCGGACGCGGGCGAACTTGCGCACCTCGATGGTGTGCGTCCGCACCAGCGTCTCGGAGTCGTCGTTGCCGTCGATGAAGTACACCTCGATGGTGATCTCGCCGGTGGCCTGGGTCGTCTCGTCGTCGTCCTCGCAGCCGCGCACCTCCATCAGCCCGGGCACGCCCTCCTCGTAGTCGTACCCGGTGTGGCGCTGCCTCAGTCGCGCGTCGCACAGCACGGTCGCGAGCGTGCGCCGGCCCTGCTTGAGCACGTACTTCAGGCCGCTGTCGACGGGGATCTCGTCGCCGACCAGCGTCGCGTCGAACTCGAGGTACCAGCCCGCGTCCACGCGCTGGCCGTTCCGCGACTCCTCGGTGTTCTCGAGCTCGAAGTAGGCGTCGAAGTCGTTGTAGAACACGCCCTCGGGCAGCTCGGCCCGGGCGGTACCGGCCCCGAACGCGAGCAGCGCCAGGGCGCCGATGAGAGTGTGTCGATGCATGCTCGTTCCCCTTTCCCGGCGCGTCGGCCGGCGCCGCGACGGCCGCGGCTGGTGGCCCGCTCCTCGGGCCTCGGGGAGCCCCTTCGCAGGGGACGTGCCACCGGCGTTCCGTGCTCGACTCCGGGTGCCCGGCTTGGGGGAGAGGCGCCCGAACCCTCGCTGCGAGCGGGGCTCTCGTCCGCCCACGCCGGGATGCGCCGGACGCTCGCTTGTCCCCATCCGGTGCTAGTGTTCCGGACGCTCGGCGATGTGACGACGATTCGTCGTCGCGGTCCGACGGAGCTTCGTCGATGATCACCTCCTCCGACGGCCCCCCTGCCGATTCCTCCTCCTGGCGTGTGCTGCGCCGGCTCCTCGGCCGCCTGCGCGCGGTGAGCCATCGCGACGACTGGCTCGAGGAGGCCCTCGACACGCTCGTCGCCCTGGTCGACGCCG
>MDTG01249193.1_pt1 | contig 16704 bp, 13 predicted proteins | sample 811421 | NCBI WGS metagenome assembly MDTG01 (sample SAMN05326645, study PRJNA326480) | marine metagenome | isolation source: seawater | place: Pacific Ocean: South East | collected 2011
ACGGCGGTATTCCTCCACCACCGGGCAGGCCACCTCTTCAGTTTCCTCGTTGGTGAGGTCGGCGTTGATGTCTCCCGTACCGACCACGTCCGCACCGGCAATCATGCCACGATACCAGAACCAACCGCTGATGCCCATGTTGGTGTTGCGGTTGTTGGCACCATCGACACCCATCTGGAATCCGAACAGCCGGGAGGTGGGCATGTGATCGAGGTAGAGCATGTCGCCCTCGAAATCCCCACGGCCAATCAATCGGCTGAGGGTGTCCACCAGTTCGAAATAGTTCCAATCTACGTAAGCGCCCAAGCCCAAATCGTCCTTGGGGAGGCGTCCCTGAGCCGTCCATTCGTCATAGTCTGCGCGGTATTGCAGAAACACGTCGAGCTCGAATTGTTGATCTGGATCCGTGTCATTGCGCACTTCACCTGAGAACCGGGCGGTGCCATTGGCGTAGAGTTCGAGGTGCACCCCGTCACCATGGGGGACAAAGTTCTCGCTCGCACCGTGGCCCATCGCGTCGAAACCTCCGAGCCAAAGTGCCCAGTCCACGCCGTCTCCAAATGCGGTTTCTACGGAATAACGGGTGACTGTGGTGGCATCCAATTCCAGGCCGACCGTTTGTGACACAGCCGTGTCCGGACAAGCTTCCGCCAGGATCTCTCCGAATGGAGGGAGGGCATCGTCACAGGCGAGGAGGGTATCTCCGGGTTCGGTCAACAGAGCAGGTTGACAGTCTGTGGAACAGGTGTAGCGGAGAAAATCTTGTCCTGAACCAACGAGGAACAAGCCGCAGAATGTGAGGAGTAGGGTCAGACGTGCAGGCATGACACGGGAGTCTTGAATACCAACTTGCTGGAAACGAAGTGTTTCCGGGCAGTTTGTGCGAACGTAGCGATTGTGCGTCATGTATTGTTTTCAGTTTGGCTTCGGCTAAAACGCTGAAAACAGACGACGAGTTGGCAAATCAAATATACAGAAAGTTTAGAATAATCGACAAACAAAAATTTATTGGTCGAAACGAATTACTGACTCACAGGGTGTGAATAAGGATTCGTCGGGACCGGCCCCGATGGTCATGCCCATGATTCACCGGTGCTTCCTTCGGGTTCAGCCGAGCAGGTGGTGCAGCCCGATTCCCCCGGCAACACTGACGTTGAGGGAGCCGGTCTTGCCACGCATGTCGATGCGGGCATGCACGTCACACTTGGCCCAGCTCTTCATGGAGATGCCGTGTTCCTCATCTCCCAGCACCAGGCAGGCGGCGTCGGAGGGGCTGCATTCGCCAAGCGGGCGTTCGCCTTTTTCGCTCAATCCGATGCGTTCGAGGCCGCACTGTCCGAGGTAGTGGAGCGCCTTGGCGATGTCCGGAACCCGCGCGACCGGCAGTCGCAAGAGTGCACCGCTGCTCGTTTTGACGGCATCTTCGTTGACGGGTGCAGCGTGGTGGTCCTGCAACACCAGTCCGGTGGCACCGAAGCATTCCGCCGACCGGGCGATGGCCCCAAGGTTGCCCACGTCGGTCACGCCATCGAGGACCACAAGGAACAGGCGTTCCCCGGATTCGAAACCTTGCTGTACCAGTTCCTCGAGGGGCGTGAAGGTGATGGGCGATGCAAAGGCGACGATGCCCTGGTGGTTTTTCTTGGTGATGCGGTCCAGCCGGTCCTTCGGCACGCGCTGCACCGGAATCCTCCGCGCCCGCAGCATGGAAAGCAGGCGGCGCGTCCGGTCATCCTTGCTGTCCCGCTGGATGAGCACGCGCGCCATATCCAACCCCTCTTCAAGGGCCTCGATTACAGGGTGCCAACCGATGATCCGGTCGTCTTGCTTCTTGTGTCGGGTCCTCATCGTTTTCTCACTTTTCCGCGCCGCCAGGTGGACACCATGGCTTCCCAGGGGCTCCTGAATCCTGGGTATCGTTCCAATTCGTGGGCGTTGAAGTTGTCTCCCCGGTCTACGGCGGTGAACCGGAAGACCAAGGCGTTCACGTCGCCTTCTTCGCCATAGATCCAGGTCTCGCCAGCGCGGTCCCGTCGGATTCGGTCGGCGTGGCCGAACAGGATGTAAACCATGCCCCGATCGGTGCACCAGCCTTCTTTCATGCTGCTGAAGTGCACATTGGCATCCCGGACGCGGCCGTAATAGGTGGAGATCAGTTGGCGAGCGCCTTGCGGCCCTTCGGACAGGCCCAGCCAGAAGTCGTCCAAGGCGCGTTTCGGGTCACGGGCATCGCGCATGGTCTTATACTCTTGGCGGGTGGCGATGTAGCGGGTGGCGCGAACCAGCTCGTCCACATCCCGCATCATGGGGAAGTGGGGCCGCCGTGCGGCCACGATCCAAGGTCGGTTTTCTCCTTGGGGAGTCCACCGGTGTGTCCCAGCGTTGGCTTTCCATTCCATCACGCCCCAACCGCTCCAGTCGCCTTGCGGAAGGCCCGAGGGTGTGCCCGAGATTCTCCGTGGTCGCTCGGCCCGGGTGGAGTCGGGGAAGAGAAAAGGAACCTTGGCGCGGTCCAGAAAGGGCGCGGAAGGGAAGGAGTCCACCGGGTGGAGGTGGTCGTGGTCCAGGGCGAGGGCCATCCGGTCGGCGGGAATCAGCCATGCCCCATTGGCTCCGGCAGGAATCGTGTGTTCCCAGACCGGTTCACCCGTGTCGAGGTTTACGGCCAAGTTCCGGACCGGGGCATCCTGCCCCCAGCCGTCAAACAAGGTCACGCCTGTTACGTCCGACCCGCGATTGCGGTCGCGCACAGTGTGCACGATGCGGTACCGTCCGATGGGCATGGGGAAGACGAAGCGCTGCACCAGTTCCGTGCGATCGGGGTCGGCCTTTTCCTTCCATCGGAAACGGTGGAGCATTGTGGCGGGGGGCTCCCCGTCTTGGGCATTCGGCCACTCTGTGGGTTCCACCAGCAATTCGATGTCCATCGAAAATTGGAACGGGGCGTTTGCGCCTTCCCGAAGGTGAAGGGGTTCAAATGCGGGAATCCGAACATACAGTGCCGCTGAATCCGCACGGTGTCGGTGCCATGCGAGTTGCGGGTGGTGGGGGAGGGACTCCCACAGATAGGGTTTGGCTGCGTTGGATCCGAGCCGCTCCGGACTGGAGCATCCGCCTCCCCAGAGGCTGAGGGCCCCGAGGGCCAGCAGCAAAAGACAGGGGTGCAGGACAGGGCGGCGCGTCACGATGAGGGCAAGTTCGGGGAGGAATCCGGTTCCGCCTCGCGAGGGTCGGATCCATCCGAATCGGGAGTGGGCAGGAAGGGAGCATCGGACTCGATGGCGGCTTCCACATCGGTGGCGCTGGCGGCCAGTGGGGCCTCGATGCTGCCGAGTTTCCGCAGCTTCTCTGCTTGGCTGATGAGGTTGCCGGGGCCGCGCGAGAGCTTCTGCATCGCACCCTGATGGGAGGCTTGGGCCTGATCGAGTCGGTCGCCCACTTTCTGGATGTCCGTCAGGAAGCCATTGAACTTTTTGAGCAGAAGCTGGCCTCGCTCGGCAATGGCCTCTGCATTGCGGCGCTGGCTCTCCTGCTTCCACAGGAAGCTGATCAACCTCAAAGTGGCGAGGAGGGTTGAGGTGGTGACGGGCACAACCTTCTTTCCCGCCGCCATCTGGTACAGCGCATTTTGACGGTCAAAGTCAATGCTCAAGGCAGGCTCCACCGGGATGTACATCAGCACGAAATCTGGGGAGGTGCCATAGAGGTCCTGGTATCCCTTGTCCCCCAGTTCGCGCACGTGGCGTTCCATGCTGGAATAATGGGCTTTCATTGCGGTTGTGCGGGCGTCTTTATCCTCGGCCCCGGTCCAATTGGCATACGCTGTCAGGGACACTTTGGAGTCGACCACGACCAGCCGGTCGTCCGGCAGCTTGACTAAAAAGTCGGGACGGAGGAGTTTGCCCTCGTTGTTGCGGCCCGTGTCCTGAATCTCGTAGTGCACGTCTTTCTCGAGGCCCGCGTTTTGAAGCAGGGTCTCCAGCTGCAATTCGCCCCAATCGCCCTGCACCTTGGAATTGCCGGTCAGGGCCTGGGTCAGGTTGTGCGCCTCTTCGGACATCTTCTGATTTAGGTCGAAGAGCTGCTTGAGTCGCTCCGACAGCTCGCCCTGCTGTTTGCGCTCTTCGCCATAGGCGTCCTGAACTTGTTTGCCGAACGAGTCCAGTCTTTCCGCAAAGGGCTTGAGGAGGGCGTCGAGCTCGGCCTTGTTGGTCTTTTTCAACCGGTCCGTGCCGGCTTGGAGGAGTTCGCCAGAGAGCACTTTGAATCGGTTGAGCAACGCTTTTTCCTGAGCGTCACGGCCGGCTTCCTGTTCCTGAAGGCGCTGCTGTGCGGCCGTCAATTCTGCTTCAAGCCGGGCGACATCCGCTTGCAAAAGAGAGGCCTTGGCCTTTTCCTGGTCCACGGCGTCCCGCAAATTGGCTTCGCGCTGCTCGGCTTCCGTCCGGTCTTCCTTCCAACGGGTTTCCCACTTTTCGATTTCCGCTTGGAGTGGTGTGCTGTCTCTGCTAGACCCCACAGTTGAATTGCCCTGTTTCCTTAGCAAACGCAGGAGAAGAACGAGGGTGATTACGCAAAAGAGAACGAAGAAGCCGAGAATCAGGATGTCCATGCGGAGTGCAAGTTGGGGAGGGCGAACGTAACCTATTTGCGGAGCCCGCCGTACTGCGACTTGTGTCTTTCATCCCACATCACATTTCTATGAAGCACTTCAACCTCTGGGCCACGGCCCTCATGATCAGCATCGGCCTCAGCAGCTGTGCCTTGTCCTATCCCTACTGTGACGCTTACAGCGGCGTTGAATTCGAACAGACCGAGACGTCCAATGGCGTAGCGGTCGAGGCCGAAGTCCAGCCTTGATTCAAACGAATGCGATCCGGATGTCCTGATGGAGATCCGGGTGAAGGGACAGGGCCACCGGGCACGCCAATGCTTCCTCGCGAAGCCACTCACGGTCGGCCTCGTTCCCCCCTTCCAGCGATACGGTGAGCTCGACTCCGATGCGTGCAATGCGCCTCGGGTTCGGGCTCATCTTCTTTACGGTCGAAGCCTCCATTCCTGAAATGATGAGGTTCCTCGAGGCCGCCCGGAGTCCGAGAATGGTCATGATGCAGCTGGCCAGGCCCACTGCCACCAAGTCCGTCGGGGAGAAGGCTTCGCCAAGTCCGCCGTTGTCCGTGGGGGCATCGGTGAGCAAAGTTTGGCGATTGACTTCGTGAACCGCTTGGGTTCTCAGGGGTTGGGGGGAGGTGAGGGCGTACTTCATCGTGCGCTAATTTCGCATGAGTTCATGGTCATCCACCGAAGTTTTTCCCGAGTCGCGATTGCCTGTGTTGGCGTTGTGATGTTGGCCGCGCTGATGGCCACTCCGTTGCGCGCTCAGCAGGCGGAGGATGGTCCAGAAACCGTCTTCACCCACCGCGTGGAAGGTGGGCTGTCCCTGCACACCCGGGGCATGGGCGGACACATTGAATTTGGCGCTTATCGCGGGGTGGGCAAGGTGCGCACCTGGTCGCTGGAAGTGGTGAGCATGAAACACCCCAAGGAGGTGCGCAGCTTCAATCCAGTTTACGATCAGGGCAAGAGCTACGTGTTCGGTAAGGTCAATTCTGCCTATGTCGCCCGATTGGGCTGGGGCAAGCGGACGGTCAGCACCCCTAAGCTTCGCAACGGGGCGGTGGCCATCGGCTGGAAATACGCGTTTGGCCCGGCTGTTGCCCTCACCAAACCCGTTTACCTCGAAATCGGGTATCCCGACATCCCTTACCGCTATGTGCTGACGGAGCGGTACGATCCCAGCATCCATGGCACGGACGACATCTACGGCCGAGCCGGAGCCCTCAACGGAATCTTGGAATTGAAGCCCACACTCGGCGGTTTCTTCAGGGTCGCAGCAGACTTTGAATACAGCGGTGAGCGAGAAGTGCTGCGCATAGCCTCCGTCGGCGTTCAATTCGATGCGTTTGTGACCCCCGTCGAGATCATGGCGCCGGACTTCGACCAGAACGACCGGTTCTTTCTGACCTTGTTCTTTCATTGGAGCTTCGGAAGACAGCAATTCAAGACATGACCCACGCCTCCCCCCAGACCAGCCCCCATGGAGATGCGCCCCGCAAGCGCACCAAGCCGCCGTGGCTCAAGGTCAAGTTGCCCACTGGCGAGGCCTACCGCAAGGTGCGCGGGTTGGTAAGCGAGCACAAGCTCCACACCATCTGCGAAAGTGGAAACTGTCCCAACATGGGCGAATGCTGGGGCGAAGGCACGGCGACCTTTATGATCCTGGGCAATGTCTGCACGCGCTCTTGCGGGTTCTGCAATGTGTCCACAGGGCGTCCCGAAGATGTGGACCCCTTTGAGCCGGGCCGGGTGGCCAACAGCGTGAAACTGATGCAGGTCAAGCATGCAGTCATCACATCGGTCGACCGCGATGACCTGCGGGATGGCGGAGCGGAAATCTGGGCGCAGACGGTGCGCGCCATTCGCCACCAAAGTCCGGGCACGACCATGGAGACCCTCATTCCTGACTTCGCGGGCAAGTGGGAAAACCTACAGAAGGTCATCAATGTGGCCCCCGAGGTGGTGAGCCACAACCTGGAAACGGTGCGCCGGCTTACCAAGCAGGTCCGCATCCAGGCCAAATACGACCGCAGCCTCGAGTTGCTCATGCGTCTTCGTCGGGCCGGCATCCGCACCAAAAGTGGGGTGATGCTCGGTTTGGGCGAGACGGTTCAGGAGGTGAGGGAAACCATGGAGGACCTGCGCTCAGTGGATTGTCAGGTCTTGACCCTTGGACAGTACTTGCAGCCGACCCCCAAGCACTTGCCCGTCGCGGAGTTCGTTCACCCCGATACCTTCGAAATGTTGCGGGAGGAGGGACTTGCCATGGGTTTCATGTTTGTGGAGAGCGGTCCATTGGTGCGCTCGAGCTACCACGCCGAGAAGCACGTCGTTTAAGGGCGAAGCGGCCGGTTTCATGCCCCTCGGGCACGCAGGTCATGCAACACAGCGAACCCATGCCGGACGGCTGAGGTTCCTTGATTAAATTCCGCCTTCCTACGGATTGGAGAAACCCACACAATGAAGAAGACTGTCTTTCTTTTGGTCGTGATCGCCTGTGCCGGCGTCCTGGCCTTCCTTCAGCTAAACCTGCAGAATGAAACGGCCTATGCGCCCCGTTCCGCCGCCCAGAACGAGTCGGTCGCCGACGCCTCCGGTATGGAGGAAGTCCTGCTCGCCCTTCGCGGCGATGTGGAGACCGGTGAGATGAACCACGATGGCCTGTTGGCCCTCGGGGAACGGACACGTCAGGTCGCACAGGTCCAATCGGGAAACCGTGCCTCCGCCCAATATTGGAACCCCATGGGTCCGGACAATGTAGGCGGCCGTACCCGCTGCATCCTTGCCGTCAACGAATTCCAGATCTGGACCGGTGGCGTGAGTGGTGGCCTCTGGCGCTCTTGGAACAAGGGCGACAACTGGGAGCGCGTCTCCACCTTCCCGTCCCCGATGGTGGCGAGCATCGCCATGGCCGGAAACGGAGACATCTACGTCGGCACCGGCACCCAGTTTGATGGCGTCAGCGGCGTCGGCGGTTCAGGATTCCGGGGAGACGGCATCTACCGGACTACCGACATGGGTGCCACTTGGACCCGCCTCGAAGGCACGGATCCCGGCGCCTTCCAGGGTGGAGACTGGAGCGCAACCGACGCCCTCGTGGCGGATCCAAACGTTGCTTCCCGCGTTTGGTACGGTGGAATCCAGGGCATTGGCTACATCGAGAATGGCGAAATCACGGAGAACGTCATCAGCGGCATCACCGGCACTGCAGGTGTCCAGGACATCGAAATTGCTGAGGATGGCAGCTACATGCTCATCAGCACGACCAACGGCCGTGTTTACCGCTCCAACGACTTCTCCTCCTCCGAGACGGTCAGCGGCTCCCCCAACGACCCCGCCATCCCCCAGGGATTCGGCCGTTGCCGGGTGGCCATCAGTCCGGACGACCCCAACAGCGCTTATGCCCTGTTGGCCACTTCCGGCAGTCAGTTCGGTGGCGTGTTCCACAGTGCGGATGCAGGCTTGACCTGGGATGAAATCTGGCCGTCCGGTGTGGAGGGCTATGACATTTGCCCGACCAACAACCAGGCCCGCTACGACCTCGCCCTCGGCGTGAAGAAGGGCGATCCAGGCATTGCCTATGTCGGAGGACAGGCCTTCTGGCGCTGTGGTCCTTCCTATCAGGCAGAACAGGCTGCGTCGATGGGCGGTGGCCCCGGAAATCCATTTTACGTCCACGCTGACGTCCACGAGGTGCTCTTTACCCCGGGCGGTACGATGTACGTGGCCACCGACGGCGGCATCTTCCGCAGTGAGGACGGCGGACAGACCTATCAGGCTTGTAACCGCGGCCTCCAGATCACCCAGTTCTATGGCATTGCCTACGGTCCGACCAGCGAGGCCATCGGCGGCGCCCAGGACAATGGCACGTCCCTCATTCCCGGAAACGGCACCTTCTTCAACGATCAAGACGCCGCCGACGTCTTCGGCGGTGACGGATTCGACTGTGCCCTGTCTCAGGCCACCGGCCTGCAGGAGGGAATTCCGTTCATGGCCACTTCCCAGAATGGTGTCCTCGGCCGTGGGTTCTACGTGTCGGGTGCGCCCTTCACGCAAGGCGGTTCCTTCTACGATGAGTGCATCGTGGACCTCCTGAACGACGAAAACAACATTGGTGGGTTCTACACCTGCATGAACCTCTACGAGGATTTCAACGACGAGAATAGCGGCATGACCGTGCAATTGGTCAACCCATACGACCAGACTGTGGAGGACAGCACCTTCAATATGGAGACGGCCAACCTCAACCGTCCCTTCGAATACACCCTCGAAGAGCCCCTGCGCTATTGGGACGTTCTTATTCGCCCGGAAATCCTCTCCGGGGACGGGCCGGTAGAGAACACCGAGTACCCTTGGCTCGACGACCAGGACTTGACCATCACGTATGACTGTGACGATGTCGAGGTCATCGAGGATGGCGACACCTCGCTGGTCACGGTGTGCGACACCACTTGGTTTTACGCTGCCGATACCCTGTACGACGTGCATGAGGTGATCGATGTGACCGACCCCTACACGAGCATGACCGTCATCGGCTTTAACGGCACCAACGGAGTGTGGATGACGCGCAACGGCCTCAACTTTAACACCCAGCCGCGTTGGTTCTTCCTGGGCAATGCTCCTGCTGGATCCGGCACCAAAGCCATCGAGTTCGCCAAGGGCGATCACCCGGAGGCGGGCAACCACATTTTCGTCGCAGGCTGGGATGCCAAGCTTTACCGCTTTAGCGGCCTCAACAGTGTTTGGAAGCACGAAGGCAACTGTGAGATTCCGGCTGGGGTGACCCGCACTCAGATCATGGCCACCGGTGCTGTGGTCACCGGTGTGGCCGTTGACCCGAACGACCCGAATCACGTGATTGCCACCGTGGGTGGATACGGCACCGTGAGCGGCGGCAAGGTCCAGGAAACGTTCAACGCCCTCGACGACAACCCGAGCTGGAGCAACATCTGGTTCCCGAGCAGCAACGACCTGAGCAAGATGCCGGTCTACGACGCGGTCATCGACCAAGGCGACGTCTCGGGCAACACCATTCTTGTCGGAACCGAGCACGGCATCTGGCAGACCGTTGACGGCGGCGCCAACTGGACGGTGGAGAACATGGGCATGGTTGCCAATGCCGACGACATCGCCGCACCGGTCTTCAGTATGGAGCAGCAGTGGCACATGCCGATGGAGTGGTCCGAGGTGACCAACAATGGCGCCATTTACGCCGGTACGCACGGCCGCGGCATCTTCCGCAGCGACGTGTACCTCGGGACTGAAGAGTTGACCTTCGACGAGGCCGTTGACCAGCGCAACTTGCTCATATATCCCAATCCCGCTTCGGGTGACGACGTGACGGTCAAGTTTGGCGAAGGCTGGGTTCAGCCCGACCTGACGGTGTACGACCTAAACGGACGCCCGGTCCGCACGCTGAACCGCCAAGAGACGGCCAATGGTCTCGTTCGCTTCTCTGTGAGCGACTTCGCCACCGGAGTCTACCTCGTGACGGCCGTGGAGAATGGCCACAGCGAGACCGCGCGGCTAATTGTCCGCTAATCGGAAGGACTCCCGATGGGAACCGCCGCTTTCCGATGGGGAGGCGGCGGTTTTCGTTTTTAGTCCCAGTGGTGGAGGGCGGCACCGTTCTCGTCCAAAGTGACGAAGGTGCGGTGTCCGATCCAGTCCCCGCAGTTGAGGTAGCGGGCCTTGCGGCCACCGGCCTGGACCTCCAGATCGAGTGGGAGGTGGCGGTGGCCGAAGATGAAAAAGTCAATGTCCTCCTGTGATAGCACCTCCCGACAATGGTGGTGAAGCCACTCTCCTTCCGGGCCGTCGTACCGGGCTTCGGCTTCAGCACCGGCAGCGCGGCTGTCCCGGCTAAGTCTGGAACCAATGCCGTAAGCGAGGTTGGGGTGCAGACGCGCAAATGCCCATTGGGCAGCCCGATTGCGAAACAGGCGCTTCAGGGCCTTGTATTTGCGGTCTCCGGGGCCGAGCCCATCTCCATGCCCCACCAGGCATTGGAACCCTTCGTATTCGACTCGGATGGGGTCGGAATGGACGGTAACACCGAGTTCGTCGGCGAGGTAGCCTCGGGTCCACATGTCGTGGTTGCCGAGGTGCCAATGGACGTCCAGCCCACCATCCACGAGCTCACCAATGCGGCCGAGCAGGCGAACCGCACCTTTGGGCACGACATGCTTCCATTCGAACCAGAAGTCCAGCATGTCACCCACCAGGTGAAGCCCATCGCCTCTGGAGCCCACTTCGTCGACCCACTGCAGGAACGCGCGTTCCCGGTCGCGTGAGGCGTCGCGGTCCGGAGTACCGAGGTGAAGGTCCGATGCGAAGTGAAGGGCCACGTCTGGGAGGTCAGAGTAGCTTTTCCAGTTCCCGCTCCAATTGGGCGCCGCGGAGGTGCGTCGCCACCACTGTTCCACGTTCATCAATCAAGATGGCGTGGGGGATGCTGCTGATGCCATAAAGGTCGCTGACCACGCTGCTCCACCCGCGCAGGTCGCTGATGTGGTTCGGCCAGACAAGCCCGTCTTGTTCGATGGCCCGCTTCCATTTCTTCGCGTCGCGGTCCAGGGAGATGCTGAAGACTTCAAACCCGCGGTCCTTGTACGCTTCATACGCGCGGACCACATTCGGGTTCTCCCGGCGGCAGGGCCCGCACCAACTGGCCCAGAAGTCCACAAGAACCACCTTTCCTTGCAGGTCGGACAGCGTCCTGGTATTCCCGTCCGGATCAGAGAGGGAGACGTCCGGCATGGCCATGCCGGGTTCGATTTTGCCATTTCGGCGGTTTTGGACCCTCGGCTTGGCTTGCTCTTGGACACGGCGGGTCAAATTGCGGTGGGCAGCGCTATGGCCCATGGCCGTTCGGGTGCTGTCCAACACCTGTTTGGCCAACGCGCGGTCCGCGGATAGGTCTAGGTATTCCACGGCCATCAGTCCTACGGGGTCCGTCTTGTGTTCCCTGACGGTGGTGCGAGCGAGCTCGGTCATCCGGTCGCGCCCGGCATCGAATTCAGCTTTTGCCGCATTGCGTACCTCCGGGGGCAGGGCCATGTTGGTGGCGGTCTTTTTCCAGTCCAATAAGCTGTCGTTGAGGGTGGCGGAGTTCCGCACGAAATCGGCAAATGAGGCAGACCAAGTGTCTCCGGCAATCTGGATGTCCGTGGCCAACCCCTTGTTTTCTGGCAGCGTGCCCGTCACGGACAGACGGGACAAGGAATCGGCGATGATGTAGAAGAGGTTGTCGCCCACATTGACTTGGTAGATGTCCAGCGCGAGGCCCTGAAATGCCTGAGCGGGGAAGGAAAATCGGCCGGCCGCATCGGACTGGGTAGTGTCAAAGGCGACATAGCCGTTTTTCTGCAGACTGGACAACGTGACGGTGACCTCTTCAGCTCCGTCCAATTGTCCGCTCAGGGCATTGGTGGAGCTCATGTTGCATCCGGTCACGAACCAGAGGCCGACCATCAGAAGGAGGAAGGGGTGCAATTGGCGCATGGTTCAAATATCCGGGTTGGACCGAGATCCTTCAACCTGTCCTCGGATGGAACTCAACAGGGCATCGAGGGCATCCACATCCCACCAATGGATGTGGAGCTTCAGAACGAGAATGGGCAGGTCGGCGGCCTCGGTCAGCGGGCGAATGCGTTCGACGTCCTTTTCGGTGGTGATGATGGCTTCCGGAAATTGGCCCCTCGCGTTTGCCGTGGCGAGGGCCTTGCGCCAGGTGTCAACGTGCTCGGCATTGAATTCCTGGTGGTCTGGATAGGCGAAGTGATGTTGAACCCGGCAATGGCGCTCAACCTGTGCTTCGAATTGGGCGGGTTGGGCAATGCCCGATACTGCGATGCACTGCATGGGCCAGCCGGCATAGCGTTTGGTGGCCATGACCCGCAGCCCTTCCGGCCGGGTGCCAGTGTGGAGCAGGAGTTGCTCCTCGCGCAGGTGAAGCCGATGGCGCCACAACCGGAGGTCTCCTTTGGTCAAGGCAGACGGACAGCGGGTCAGGATGACCGCATCGGCTTCCCGAATGCGTTCCGGAAGGTCACGCAGGCGTCCCCGCGGCAGGAAGTGATCTCGGTCCACCGGCTGGGTGGTGTCCACGAGGGCTATGCCAAAAGTGGGCTTGAGCCGGCGGTGCTGCAGCCCGTCGTCAAGGATGACGGCATCAGCGAGGCCCGCGGATTGGATCTGCGCAATGCCTTCGATGCGGTCCTCGCAAACGTAGATCGGCACTCCGGGAAATTTGCGTGCGACCTCAAGGGGTTCATCGCCGTGATCATCCGGTGTACCATTCCGGTCCACCCGAAGAAACCCTTTGGTCTTGCGGCCATACCCCCTGGACAGGACCGCCCAGCGCGTGTCTTTTTCGCCATCCATGAGCTTCTGGAGCAGCACCTTGAGGTGTGGGGTCTTGCCCGTCCCTCCAACGGTGACGTTGCCCAGGACGACGGTTGGCAAGGCGCCGTGCCCTGAGCGGCGCAACCCCCGGTCGTAGGCCCAATGGCGCAGGCGGATGGCCCAACGGAACAAGGCCGCAGCAGGCGCCCACCACCATTGGTCGCGAAGCACGTTCACCGGGATGGCCGGATCGGGGCGTGAGGTGGGGGTGGAAGGCGGACGCAAAGGCATGGGCGGCGAAATTGCCACAATGGCCTCGGAAACCGTCCTTCGCAATGCCCAATTTTGGTTCATGCCCCGGATTTCTGATATCGCCGCACTGCTGGAGGCCATTGCCCCGCCCGCCCTGCAAGAAGATTATGACAACAGTGGACTCCTCGTCGGGGAGCCTACCACGGAGGTGACCGGCGTGCTGGTGTCCCTCGACGTGACGGAGGCGGTGGTGGCCGAAGCCAAGGCCAAAGGGTGCAATCTGGTCGTGTCGCACCACCCGCTGGTGTTCCGTCCGATGAAGCGGTTCACCGGCCGTGATGCCGTGGAACGGACCCTGATGGCCGCCTTGCGCGCCGGTATCGGACTCTATGCCATTCACACCAACCTCGACAATGTGGCCCATGGGGTCAATGCCATGATGGCTGACAAGCTCGGCTTGGATGATTTTGCCACACTGCGACCGGCTGCGGCCACGCTGTCCAAGGTGGTGACTTTCGTCCCCCAGGACCACCTCGATGCGGTCCGGGATGCCATGTTCGCCGCCGGCGCCGGCAACCTGGGCGACTATGACGAATGCGGTTTCGTCACGGCGGGCCAAGGTACATTCCGTGCCCAACCCGGGGCAGATCCACATGTGGGCAGTATTGGTGCCCGAGAGGGAGTGGAGGAAGCGAGGCTCGAGGTGGTGGTCGAACGTTGGAACGTGGGCCGCGTGGTGTCCGCGATGCTAGAAGCCCACCCGTATGACCTCGTGGCCCATGACGTCGTGTCCTTGGACAATGCTCACCCTACTGCGGGCAGTGGGGGAATCGGTGCTTACGACGTGCCCCTGTCTTGGGAGGCGTTCGTGGCACGGCTCAAGTCCGCCTTTGGTGTGCCGATGGTGCGCCACACCGCGCCGCCGGAAGGTCTTGTCCAGACCGTGGCCCTCTGCGGGGGAACGGGCAGTTTCCTGCTTCCGGACGCCATTCGCGCTGGTGCAGATGTATTTTTGAGCTCCGATTTCAAATACCACGAATTCTTCGGTGCGGAGGGCCGAATCACCATTGCCGACATCGGCCATGCGGAGGCCGAAGGGGGCATCTCGCAATGGCTTGTGGATCAATTGGCTGTCCTCAAGGATGGATTCCCTAATTTCGCAGTCCTTTTGTCGGAAGTCCGCACCAACCCCATTCACGTATCCTGATGGCCAAGAAGACCAAAGCCACGAGCGCAGAGGAGAAACTCCGGGCGCTGTATGACCTTCAGCTGATCGACAGCCGCATCGACCGCCTCCGCGTGGTTCGCGGTGAGTTGCCGCTGGAAGTCGAAGATCTCGAGGACGAACTGGCTGGCCTTGCCGCCCGCCTGGAGCGCCTCAACGAGGAAGCTGGAAGCATCCAGCAGAAGATCAAGGAGCGCAAGGAAGCGATTATCGATTCCGGCGCCATGATCAAGCGCTTCGAGGAGCAACAGAATAGCGTGCGGAACAACCGCGAGTTCGAATCCCTGAACAAGGAAATCGAGTACCAGAGCCTCGAGATTCAGTTGAGCGAGAAGCGCATCAAGGAAGCGGAAGCCCAACTCGAGCAGAAGTCCGAGATCATCACCGAGGTGAAGACCAAGCACGACCACCGGGCCGAGGACTTGAAGACCAAGCAGACCGAGCTGGACGAGATCATTGCCGAGACCCGTGCCGAGGAGGAGATCCTCAGCAACCTCAGCGGCAAGATGTCGGGCAAGATTGACGACCGCCTTTTGCAGGCCTACCTCCGCATCCGTGGTGGCGCCAAGAACGGCATGGCCGTGGTGCCGATTGAGCGCGAGGCCAGCGCCGGCAGCTACATCAAGATTCCGCCGCAGCGCATTCTCGATGTTGGAGCCCGCAAGCGCATCATCGTGGACGAGCACAGCGGCCGTATCCTCGTGGACCAAGAACTGGCCGTTGAGGAGCAGGAAAAGGTCCAGAAGCTCGTCGCAAAGGAGCTCAAGGCCGCAGCCAAAGCCTGATTCTTACCGCCGCCTCGGGCCCGTCAGTAGCGGGCGCCGATGGACAGCATCAATAGACCCAGCCCGGTCCGCCCCTCGGCGATGACCGGGCTGAGTGCGTATAGGCGCCGGGCATCCTCCGTGGAGGTGTGTCGGTAGGTCGCCCCCGCGTACCAATTCTCCGCGCGGTATTCTCCGCCGATGGCCCATTGGATCTGGGCGGCCCCGTCTTCGAGCAGGGTGCCGTCCTCAAGGCCGTTGAGCCCGCTCAGCGGCTTGGCTGCGGCAGACCTCCATCCGCCACCAAAGCGGAAGCGCCAGGTGTCCTCGAAGCGAAATTCGAGGCCACCACGGACGTTTTGCTCAGTGATGAGCGTTGAGTCGATGTCGCGCTGAATGGCGTCCACATCGGCGTCGAAGAAGTCGTTGGATTCGAATGTGGCTTGCGCAAAGTCAGCGTAGCCGTAGTCGAGGGTGAGCAAGGCGGCCTTGCCCATCGTCCAGCTGAAACCCAACCGGTGCTGGCGCGGGGTCCGGATGCGGTATTGGACGTAGCTGTTGGGGCTGTTCCATTCAAACCCGCTTCCATCCGAGAAGTCCGAGGTTGCATCCACCTGGTAGAAGTCGTCGATGGAGAAGACGGATCCGCTGCGATAGCTCCATCCGAAGCGCAACGGGGTGTTCTCGGGTTGGAGAATGAGGCCGAATGACCAGAAGGCCCCCGATCCACTGACTTCCAATCGGTCGTTGAAGGTGAACCGATCGAGGGAGGAAGGCCCCAGAAGCTTGCGCTCCGTATACACGTCCACTCGGTTCATATCGATGGAGGTGAGGCCCACCGCGAGCCCCATGTAGAGCATGTCGTCGTAGCTCGTGCTAAATGCGATGGTGGTCTCTCCCATGCGTCCGGAGCGGTCCCGCCGCAGCGACTGTTGAACATCGTGGCCATCAAAGGCGCCCGTGTATTGGTCCATGCTGCCGGACACTGTGTCGATGAGGTAGGTATACCAGGCGAGGTCGGCGTCAAAAGGCTGTGAATACCAGAGGCTGTCAAAGGGCGTGCCGTTGGCTTGAAGGGCGAGCTGTTGGGTCAGACTTTCGCCGGATTGGGGGCCGGTCCATTCCACGCGTTGGTGAAAATTCCGAAGTGGGGTGTAGCCGATGCCAAACGTGCCCCGGCGGAGGTTGGGGTGGTTCAGTGGCATGGTCAGCGCCGCCCCAATCTGTCCCACGATGAGGTGTGGCGCTGCGGTGGTGCCTGTCTGGTCTGCAAAGGTGGTCCTGCCTCCACCGGCGCCAATGGCGAGGCTCATGCCGACATCGCTGGTGCGGTACAGCCCGAGTCCGGCCGGGTTGGACCAGACCGCACCAAGGTCGGCGCCGAGGCTGGTCATGGCGCCACCGAGACCGGTCGATCGGGCGGAGCCTAGCGGGTCCATGCGGCTGTACAGCATGACATCCGACAGGCCTTGGGCGCTGAGCGTGGTCGACTGGACGAAG
>MDTG01377146.1_pt1 | contig 16704 bp, 15 predicted proteins | sample 811421 | NCBI WGS metagenome assembly MDTG01 (sample SAMN05326645, study PRJNA326480) | marine metagenome | isolation source: seawater | place: Pacific Ocean: South East | collected 2011
TATTCATATAAAAAAATAAAAAATAAATACAGATTTAATTTAGCTTTTAATAGCGAGAAATATACTCTTGCAAAAGAAATTAAAACAAGTAACTTTGAAAAAGTTTGTACTTTGAATAATTTATTGATAACCATTGAAAATAATTATTTAGAAATTTCCAATAAATGCTATCTGTGGTGGCTGAATAATTACTCTAGTAAATCTTTTGAAAAAAAAATTAATAATATTTTTAAAAAAAACTCTACCTCTTTTGAAGATTTAAAAAACCAAAAGTTTAATAAAGTTGATTTAATATCTTTTTATTTAAAAAATATATCACAAAAATTGATTTCAAAACCCAAATATGAATCACATTTTAATCAATATTAGTTTATGAGACTTTCAAAATCTGTTTTAGGCGAAGAAGAAGTATTAGCTGTTAAAAAAGTAATATTAGAAACTGGTTATTTAGGAATGGGCTCTGAAGTTCAAAAATTTGAAGGTGATATAGCTGATTATTTGGGAATAAAATCAAAAAACGTTACATGTGTTAGTAGCGGAACAGCTGCTTTACATTTAGCATTAGAAGCTGTTTTAAAACCCGGTGATGAAGTTTTAGTACCATCATTAACATACTTATCTTCATACCAGTCAATTTCAGCTGCCGGTTGCATTCCTGTTTCATGTGAAGTTTACGAAGATACCCTAACTATAGATATCGAAGACGCAAATAATAAAATTACTAAAAATACTAGAGCAATCATGCCAGTTCATTATGCAAGTAATTTAGTAGATCTCGAAAAAATATTTGACCTTGCTAAGTTCAATAATCTAAGAATTATTGAAGATGCGGCTCATGCATTTGGATGCAAATACAAAGGAAAAAAAATTGGATCTTTTGGAGATATAGTTTGTTTCTCCTTTGATGGAATTAAAAATATAACATCTGGTGAGGGTGGAGCTATTATCTCTTTTGATTCAAAAGTAAACTCAAAAGTTAAGGATGGTAGATTATTATCAATTGAAAATGATACTGAAAAAAGATTTACTGGTAATAGAAGTTGGGAATTTGATGTACTAAGACAAGGTTACAGATATCATATGAGTAATATTTTTGCTGCAATCGGAAGAGAACAACTTAAAAAATTAGAATCTGATTTTGCCCCAAAAAGAATCACTTTGTTTGATAACTATGTAAAAAACCTTCAAGATATTCCGCAAATTAAGTTGCAAAAAATTAATTCATTTTCTAAAATAATTCCACATATATTTCCTTTGAGAATTATTAATAACAGAGATGGTTTAAAAACCTATTTAGAAAAAAACAATATTCCAACTGGAATACATTATAAACCTAATCATTTACTAACATTTTACAGAAAAAATAAAGTTAAATTAAAAGTTACGGAAATGATATATGATCAGACTCTAACCCTTCCTCTACATCCTGAACTGACAATCAATGATGTAAAAAAAATAACACAATTAATAAAAAACTATTTTAAATGAAAACAATAATTCTTGCTGGTGGTTTTGGAACTAGATTAAGTGAAGAAACTATAATTAAACCTAAACCCATGGTTGAAATTGGAGGAATGCCAATTTTGTGGCACATCATGAAAACCTATTCCTCAAATAATTATAATGATTTTATTGTTGCTTTGGGTTACAAGGGGAGTTTTATAAAGAATTATTTTGTAAATTATATGCTCCACAAAAGCGACATCTCAATTAATTTAAAATCTGGAAATATTAATTATCAAAGAAAAATTGCTGAGGATTGGAATATTGATTTGATAGAAACTGGGGACAATAGTATGACTGGTGGAAGGTTATTTCGTTTAAAAAATAAATTTAAAAAGGGAGATACTTTTATGCTAACTTATGGAGATGGGGTTTGTAGTGTTGACATAAATGAACTGGTTAAGTTTCATAAATCACATGGTAAAATTGCTACAATGACAGCTGTTAGACCTAATGCACGTTTTGGTTCAATATCTATGAATAATCAAGGTTTAATATCAGAATTTAAAGAAAAACCTCAAGTAGGTGAAGGCTGGATTAATGGAGGGTATTTTATCTTTAATTATGAAATATTTGATTATTTAACAGATGAAAGTACAATTTTAGAGAGAGAGCCATTAGAAAATTTGGCTCTTAATAACCAATTAATGGCATTTAAGCATTCTGGTTTTTGGCATTGCATGGATACTATTAGAGATAGAGACAGTTTAAATGAAATTTGGAATCAAGGAAGTGCACCTTGGAAAAAGTGGTAAAATTATGTTTGGAAATATTTATAAAAATAAAAAAGTTTTAATTACTGGTCATACTGGATTTAAAGGTTCTTGGCTAACAGCTTGGCTAGTAAGTTTAGGTGCTAATGTCACAGGTTATTCGATTGATATTCCCTCAAACCCTTCTCATTTTGAAGAATTAAATCTTGAAAATAAAATAAACCATATAATTGGAGATATTTTAGATTTCGAAAAATTTCATAAAGTTTGTAGAGAATTTAAACCTGAATTCATATTTCATTTAGCAGCTCAGCCTTTAGTTCGAGAGTCCTATTCAATACCAAGGAAAACATTTGAAACAAATACATTGGGTACTTTAAATGTTTTGGAAATAATTAGGTTAATGAATGATGTCATTAAAGTTGGTGTCATAATTACTAGTGATAAAGCATATGATAATGTTGAATGGGTTTATGGTTACAGGGAAGACGATAGATTAGGTGGGGAAGACCCTTATAGTGGATCTAAAGGAGCTGCTGAAATTATTACAAAATCATATATGAAATCTTTTTTTGAAGAGGATTTTCCAAATATAGCAACCACAAGAGCAGGAAACGTGATTGGAGGAGGAGATTGGGCAAAAGATAGAATAGTTCCAGATATTATAAAGTCTTGGTCAAAAAATCAATCGGTAGAAATTAGAAATCCATATAGCACTAGGCCATGGCAACATGTTTTAGAACCTTTAAGTGGATATTTAAGTTTAGGAGCTAATTTATATCAAAAAAACTCTTTGGTTAAGAATTCAGCCTTTAATTTTGGACCTGACTCAAAAGTCAATAAAAATGTAGGTGAATTAATTAATGAAATGACCAAACTTTGGCCGGGGGAACCTAAATGGATTGATAAGTATATTGATGATGGTAAGGCTGAAGCTAACTTACTAAAATTAAGTTGTGATAGAGCTAATATTATTTTAAAATGGTACCCTGTATTGAACTTTGAAGAAACTATAGATTTTACCATCTCATGGTATGATAATTTTTATAATAATTCAATCTCAACTTTTGATTTTACCTTAGGTCAAATAAAATTGTATTCTGATTTAGCCTTTAAAAGAAAAATTAAATGGACAAAGTAAATAATATAAAAGATGTTGTAATATCTCCTATTAAAATTATTAGTCACCCTAAAGGAGATATTTATCATGGAATTAAAAATACGGATTCTAGTTTTTCATCCTTTGGAGAAGCATATTTTTCTATGATAAATTACAATGAGATCAAAGCTTGGAAAAAACATTTCAAAATGACATTAAATTTAATTGTTCCATTAGGAGAAGTTCGCTTTGTTTTAATTGATCAAAGAATTAATTCTTCAACAAAGGGTAATTTTTTAGACATAAATATCTCCTCTAAGAATTATAAGAGGTTAACTATACCTCCCAATATTTGGATGGGGTTCAAAGGCATTTCTAAGACTACAAATTTAATATTAAATGTTGCAAACATAATTCATGATCCAAATGAACAGGTTAACAAAGATTTAGATAGTATCAAATATCAATGGTAATATATAAACCTAAATTATAACTTTTGAAAAAAAACACTAATTATCTGGTTTCAATAATAGTCAATTGCTATAACAGTCAAAAATATTTGAAGGAGACTATTAAAAGTATTATTTCTCAAACTTATTTAAACTATGAAGTTATTTTTTACGATAATCAATCATCTGATAATACGGTCAAAATAATTAAATCTTTTAATAATAGTAAATTTAAAATTCATTCTAGTAAATCTAAATTAGTTCTAGGAGAAGCAAGAAATAAAGCCATTAAAAAAGCAAATGGGGATTATATTGCATTTTTAGATTCAGACGATTACTGGGCTCCAAATAAATTAGAACTTCAAATTAAAAAATTTCAATCTTTTCCCAATTTAGGACTTGTATATTCTGATGCAATATATTTTAATTCCAAAAAAGAAATGCAACTTTATAAATATAGAAAAGCTTACGCAGGAAATTGTACTAAACCGATTTTGTTAGACTATTTTTTATGTATGAGTTCGTGTTTAGTCAAAATGGACATTATAAAAAAACATAAAATATTTTTTGATAATCAATTAATGGTTTGTGAAGATCCTGATTTTTTTCTACAAATTTCTTATTATTCTGATTTTGATTATTGTAGACAACCCTTAACTTATTATAGATTACATGAATCAAGTTTAACAGCAAATAATAGAGAATTGTTTTTTGATGAAATCAATATTATAATTTCAAAAATAAAACAAATATCAAATTTTGATACAAATATTATAAATACATTAATAAACAATAATAATGTTAACAGAGCTAAGTATTATTGGTCTCTTGGAAAAAGTATTAAAGCAATTAAACAGATTATTTATCATTTAAAAATTAAAAACTTGTATTATATACTAGTTTTTTTAATTCCATATAAAATTTGTAATTATATTTTTAATAAAATACACAAAAACAGAGTTTCATATTAATGAAAAAAGCACTAAAGACAGTTAATTTATTTTTTATAATCCCCCTATTTTTTATAGCCTTATTAAACTTAGATTTTTACTTAATTTTTTCTTCACTTTTATTACTGACAATATCAAAAATTAAAAGAGCAGATTTAATGTGGCTTGTTTTTATTTTTAATTTAAATTATACTTTAGGGTTAATTGTTATTTCTTTTTATCCTGAATCTAGATTATTTTTTGACTTATATCCTAACTCAGAAAACTTATCATTAGTTTTTTTTTTACTAACAGTTATAATATCTGTTTCTTCAATTTTACTAATAACTTTTCCAATAAGAGGCAAACTAAATTTAAATTTTACAAAACCAAAAATATCAATTATTAAATATTCAATTATTGTTGTTTTTATTTTTACTTTTTTTGGTTTTAATAAGATAGGTTATACAGTTGGAAATCCTTTGGTGGCATATATTTTAAGAATATTTTTAATGTTCAATTTACTATTCCCTTTGATATTTCTAACTGACAACAAAAAATTATTATATTTTTATTTACTAATTTCTATAATTACATCTTATTTTGCAGGTTCTAGAGCAATTGCAATAGTAATTGTTTTTGGATTAGTGCAAATAGGATTAATTTACAATTTTGAGATTAAAAAAAAGTACTTGATGCTCTTATCAAGTTTTATTTTATTTTCTATCATAGCTTTCCCATTTATTTCCGCCTTTAGAATAGGACAAGATTTTTCATTTACAGCTGATTACGTTCAACAATTAATAGATATAATATTAACTGTAAGATCAAGATTTGGGGGAATTGATGTTTCTTTTGCATTATATGAATTAAATTTTACTTTTCCTTATTATCAATTGTTCTTCGAACTTATAGAAGCTTTAAACCGATATTTCCCTGGGGACATATTTCCAGTGATTAAAGAGTATTATCCGTCTGAGTTTTTGGTAGGTAAGGTTTTAGGGGGGGATGATTTTTCAGTAGTTGGTTTAGATACCATTAAAAATACTGAATCAATGAGATTAGGTCGATTCTTTGCATTGGGACCTATTTCAATAATAGTATCTTTTTTAGTATTTATTGTAGGTCTTAATATTCAAAGCAAAGACATGACAACTAATTATCTTCTTAGATTTGTTTTAATTAATAATTGGATCACACAAGGTGGCTTGTACGAGTCCTTTTTGGTGATATTTGACATTTTGATTTTGTCAATATTTTTGTATTATATCTATGAAAGAAAGCATATAAAATTGTCAAATATTTGATGAAAACAATTTTAATTTTAACAGACTTCAATGTTTTTTCAGATTTTGGTGGTGGAATTACGTCTGCTAACAGAAATTTGATTATTTCTTTAAAGAATAATTTTAAATTTATTAATATTTTTTTTAAACCTTGTGAGGTTTTAGAACAAGAGAATGACATTCCAAATATTTACTTAAAGTACTCGCCTTTTTATCCTCAAAATTTGATAAAGACCATCAATCACCTTAAACCAGACTATATAATTATTAATGGATTATTTTCAATTAAATCGTCTATCATACCAATAATTTTAAATTATTTTTTGAAATATAAAATAATAATTAGCCCTAGGGGAATGTTAAAAGAATCAGCATTAAAAAAAAATTATTTAATAAAAATATTCTTTTTAAGAATTTTAAAATATTTATTAAATAATAATAATACTATTTTTCATGCAACTAATAATATTGAAAAGGATGAAATAAATTTTTTTTTCAAAAATTCAAGTACAGTCGTCGTTTCAGACACACCTCCTAAACTTAAGACCCCGTATCAAAAAATTTTAAAATCGGAAAACGTACTAAGATTATTTTATTTAGCCAGAATAGATGACATAAAAAACCTTTTATTTTTGTTAAATACAATCAAATTATTGCGTGAACAGAACGATAAAAAATATGATTTAGTTTTAAATATTGGTGGTGAAATTGTTGACGAAAAATATTGGACTAAATGTAAAAGATTAATTAATGATTTGAATAATTTTCAACAGATTAATATTAATTATTTAGGACAACTAAACAGAATTCAGATTCAAAAATTTTTTTTCAAATCTCATTTATTTTTTTTACCAACAAAAGGGGAAAATTTTGGATATTCTATAATCGAATCTCTCTCATATTCCGTTCCTGTTCTGATTAGTAATAATACTCCATTTGTAAATTTAGAAAAATTAAGGTTTGGTAATGATCTGGATTTAAATGACAAACATAAATTTGTAGAAATATTGATGAATTATATTACTATGAATGACAGTATATTTTCAAGAATTAGACGTTCTATTTATGAAAATTATAATAAGTTTGCATTTTTAGAAAAAATTAAATTGGATTATATAAAAATATTTAACAATAAATTTAAATAGAATGATAATATTAGGATTAAATGTTTACCATGGTGATTCTTCCGCTAGTCTATTAAAAGATGGTGAAACCTTGTGCGCTTTTGAAGAAGAAAGATTTACCAGATTTAAGCATTGGGCAGGTTTTCCATTAAATTCAATAAAGAGTTGTTTAAAAGAGGCTAACATTACTATTGACAAAGTAGATTTTATTACTGTTTCAAGAGATCCGAATTACAACATTTTTAAAAAAACTTTATTTTTATTAAAAAATCCAAAATCAATTTCAAATTTTATACAAAGGTTTAGAAACAGAAAACACATTTCAAATTTATCATTAGATTTTACGAATAATTTTGATATTTCTAAGGTTGATATTGAAAGGAAAATTAAAAATGTGGAACATCATAATTCTCATTTGGCAAGTGCTTTTTTTGCATCAGATTTTAAAGAATCAGCTATTCTTTCAATTGATGCATTTGGAGATTTTTCTTCAACGGTTTTAGCTATTGGTAAGGGTAACAAAATAAATAAAATCGAAGAAGTTAATTTTCCACATTCTGTAGGACAATTTTACACGGCTATAACTCAGTTTTTAGGATTTCACTATTACGGAGATGAGTATAAGATTATGGGATTGGCACCTTACGGAAAAGCAGTGTATATGAAAGAAGTTTCTAAAATATTAAAACTCACAGATGATGGTCTATTTAAATTAGATTTAAAGTATTTTACTCACCATACTAAGGGTGTACAAACAAAAATTTTTGAAAATAACGATCCAACACCAAGTTTGTTTTTCTCTGATAAATTGGAAGAACTCTTTGGAAAAAAAAGAGATCCAAAATCTGATTTAACTCAAAAACATAAAGATATTGCTGCTTCTGTTCAACTTCATTGTGAAAATGTTATTTTTCATCTTTTAAATAATTTATATTCAAAAACAAAAATTGATAATTTATGTATAGCTGGTGGAGTTGCTCAAAACTCTGTTGCAAATGGTAAAATATCTAGTAATACCAATTTTAAAAATATATATATCCCCCCTGCTGGTCATGATGCAGGCACTTCAATTGGTTCTGCTTTATTTTATTATAATCAAGTTATGAATAAGCCTAGGTTCAAGGCTATGTTTAATCCATATTTAGGTTCAAAAAGTAATAACAGGGATATTGAAAATTTATTAATAAGCAAAAAAATTGAATACATAAAATATAAAGACAATGATTTAATTGATGAAACTGCTAAACTTTTATTTGAAGGAAAAGTTGTGGGTTGGTTTCAAGGAAATGCAGAATTTGGCCCAAGAGCATTGGGCGGAAGATCTATCTTAGTTGATCCAAGAAGAAATGATGCAAAAAAATTATTGAACGCTAAAATTAAGAAAAGAGAAAGTTTTAGGCCTTTTGCCCCATCAATATTAGAAGAATTTGTGAGTCAATATTTTGAAATAGATGATAAGGCACCATTTATGGAAAAAGTTTTACCAATTAAAACTAATATGCAAATTAAAATTCCTGCTGTCACTCATGTAGATGGAACAGGTAGGCTTCAAACTGTAAATAAAATTAATTCTCCAAAGTATTATGCTTTAATAAACTCTTTCTACAAACTTTCTGGTGTTCCAATATTGCTTAACACATCTTTTAATGAAAATGAGCCGATAGTAAATATCCCAGAAGAAGCTTTAAACTGTTTTTTAAGAACAGAAATGGATGTATTGGTTTTAGAAAATTTTATAATTAGCAGATGATTTAATAATGAAAATTTTAATTACTGGAGGATCTGGATTTATAGGCACAAACCTGATTGATTGTTTTTTAAAAAAACAATTCAAAATATTAAATTTAGATATAAACCCACCCAGAAATCACATTCACATGAATTTATGGAAGCAATTAAACATTTGTGATTATAAATTTTTCTCAAAAGCTGTAATTGATTTTAATCCAAATTTCATTGTTCATTTAGCTGCAAAAACTGATTTAAATGGTAAGTCTTTAACTGACTATGATGCTAATGTTAAAGGAGTTGAAAATATAATGGAAATTTCTAAAGACATTCCAGCACTAAAAAGAGTAATTATAGCATCCTCAATGTTGGTTTGTAAGATTGGATATAGGCCAAAATCTTTTGAAGATTATAAGCCAGATACTATTTATGGAGAAAGTAAGGTTTTAACTGAAAAAATTGTTAAAAAATATAAAATAGACTGGGTAATTGTAAGGCCAACTTCAATTTGGGGTCCCTGGTTTGGAGCTCCATATAAAAACTTTTTTGAATTGGTTTTAAAAGGATATTACTTTAATATTCCTAAAAGTAAATCTGCAACCAAAACATTTGGCTATGTAAAAAATACATGTGATCAAATTGCCGCCTTATTATTAACAAATAACAAACTTATTAGTAAAAATTATTTTTATTTGGGTGATTTAGAACCTATAAATATCCACGAGTGGGCAAATATGATAAGAAATATTTCAGGAAAAAATAGATTGATAACATTTCCCTTGTTTGTATTAAAATATGGTAGTTACTTAGGAGAATTAATTAAAGATTACTTTAAAATTAATACTCCTCTCAATAAATTTAGATACAGAAATATGACAACAGATAATATAATTCCAGAAATGGATAAATTGAGTGAAATTGGTTTTCACAGAACAAGAAAAATTGAAAAGAATATTAATGAAACAATTAATTGGATACATTCGAATAAATCATGAGTTCAAAAATTTATAGAATTATTATAATTTTAGCTCTAAGTATAATTATAATAAATTTTTCTTCTTCAAACATAAATGCTGATGAATTTGCATTGGGTGAAGAAACCACATCTTATTATGCTCAAAACAAACAGGGACATAAAATTCACTTTTCAAATTTAAATGATGTCAATTTTGATTCGAGTAAGGAATTGATTTTAATTTTAGGAAATTCACAAACTCATGGTATAAATCAAAAGAAAAATAAAGATGTAAATTATGTTGAAATTTTAGATTCTCATTTCAATTCTAATAATATTATTTCATTTTCTTTGCCAAATGCTACTTTAAATGAATTTTATTTAATTTCTCTTTATTTGACTGAAAAGTTTAATATTTCTCAAATTGTATTACCTGTTTTTTTTGATGATTTTAGAGAGAATGAAATACGCCCTGAAATAGTTGATTTTTTAAATTCAAAAATATCAATTGATAAATTACCAAATTCAATAAAACAAAAAATTCTTTACGTTGCTGAAGAAGAACATCATTTACATAATAAGTCAACTCAAGATTTATCAGAACAGAAATTGAATGATTTTTTTAATAAATTTCGTTTATGGAAAAATAGAGAAAATTTAAGGGTTCAACTATTTACCTTTCTATATAAACTTAGAAATACAGTATTTTTTATTAGTCCATCTTCAATTAGGTATAAAATCAAGGAATCATACGATCAGAATTTAAACTCACTATATAATTTATTAGACAACTCTTACAAAAATAATATTCAAGTGTTAACTTATATACCACCAATTAGGAAAGATGTAAAAATCCCATATGATTTAACTGAATATAGTGACTTCAAGAAGGATATAAAATTATTAAAAAATGACTTTAGTAATCTGAAATATGCTGATTTAGACAGTATTGTTAAAGGAGAGTTTTGGGGTTATAAAAATTCTACAAATCTTTTAAAATCTACAGAGTATGATTTTATGCATTTTAATTATTACGGCCATAAAATTCTTGCAGATACTCTTAAAACTTTAATTAAATAATGTTCTTTAATTCTTTAACATATCTAATTTTTTTATTTCTAGCTGTATCTATATATTGGTTATCAGCTAGAAAATTTAGAGTATTTATTTTAGTTGCTCTTAGTTGTATTTTTTATGGTTTTTGGAGATGGGATTTTTTACTTCTAATCCTGTTTTCCACTGTTTTAGATTATTCTATTTCCCTTTTAATTTTCAAAAATGACAACAACAATTTTAAAAGAAAGATACTTTTAATAGTTAGCGTTTCATCAAATCTTTTACTTTTAGGCTATTTTAAATACTTATATTTTATAGTCGACAATATTAATTTCTTTATAAATGGAGAGATATCTCTTCCAAATATAATCCTTCCTTTTGGAATTAGTTTTTATACTTTTGAAACAATAAGTTATACCACCGATGTTTACAGAAGATTAATTAAACCTGAAAAAAATTTACTAACCTATTCTCTTTTCGTTACTTTTTTTCCAAAATTGGTTGCTGGCCCCATTCAAAGGACTTCTGAATTTTTAAATCAAGTTAACTCACCTGAAAAATTTAAATTATCAAATATATTTGAGGGATTAAAAAGAATATTAAATGGTTTATTTTTAAAAGTTGTTTTAGCTGATAATATTAGCCCAATGGTTGATCAAGGATTTCTTTTAGATCCAGAACTTCTTTCGGCATTAGATGTTTCAACTTTAGCGTTTCTTTTTGGCTTTCAAATTTATTTTGATTTTGCTGGTTACTCAAATATTGCAATAGGAAGCGCCAGATTATTTGGATTTATTATCCCTGAAAACTTCAATTTTCCTTATATAGCAACTTCATTTAAAGATTTTTGGAAACGGTGGCATATATCACTTTCTTCTTGGATTAGGGATTATCTTTACCTTCCGTTGATGGGGGTACACGTTGGTAAGACAACTGCTGAAGGTGGAATTGGAGAAAAATTAGATGAACCAAAATTAAGAAACAAAAATTTCATTTTGTTTATTACCTGGGCAATTATGGGACTTTGGCATGGAGCTAATTGGACTTTTTTGTTGTGGGGATTAATACATAGTGTGTATATCTTTTCAGAAAGAATTATTAGCAAATCTTTCAAAAATATAATTAATATAAATATTAAATGGTTTACAGTCTTTTTTCTATCAATGCTGAGTTGGATCCCTTTCAGGGCTAGTTCTGTTTCAGATTCATTAATAATGTATTCTCATTTTATTGATTTTTCAAATTTCTTTTCCAGAAATTTAAGAGAAAATAATTATTTGATAGTACTTCTTTTATCGATTTTATTTATTTTCAGTTATTATTTTACTGAACATATAAAAATTAGAAATTTTAAATTAAAATATACTACAGATGTAATTAAATATACATTTATGTTTGTTTTAGTATATGTTTTTTTAAGGCCTATACAACAGTTTATTTATTTCCAATTTTAAATGATGGATAATTTATTATTGTCATTTAATAATTATAAAGAATAATTTTAACTTATCATGAAAAAAAAAATAGCATTAATCACAGGAATTACAGGGCAAGATGGAGCATATCTTTCGGAATTATTATTAAATAAGAATTATATAGTACACGGGATAAAAAGAAGATCATCATCTTTTAATACTCAAAGAATAGATCATTTATATCAAGATCCACACTACGAGAATAAAAATTTCATATTACACTATGGAGATTTAACAGATAGTCTAAGTCTTACAAAAATTATTATGAGTGTTAAACCTGATGAAATTTATAATCTTGGAGCAATGTCTCATGTAGCGGTTAGTTTTGAAACTCCCGAATATGTAGCAAATGTAGATGGATTAGGTACGCTAAGAATTCTAGAAGCAGTAAGATTATTAAATCTAACAAAAAAAACTAAAATATATCAAGCTTCTACATCAGAGTTATATGGATTAGTTCAAGAGGTTCCTCAAAATGAAAACACTCCTTTTTACCCAAGATCACCGTATGGAGTTGCGAAATTATATGCATATTGGATTACTATAAATTATAGAGAAGCTTATGGTATTCACGCCTCAAATGGAATATTATTTAATCATGAATCTCCCATAAGAGGAGAAACTTTTGTGTCTAGAAAAATTTCAAGAGGTATAAGTAAAATTGTATTAGGTATGCAAAATGAAATTTATTTAGGTAATCTTAGTGCTAAAAGAGATTGGGGGCATGCTAAAGATTATGTTAGAGCTATGTATTTAATTTTACAACAAAGAAATCCAGATGATTATGTAATTGCTACTGGAATTACAACCTCTATAAGAGATTTTATTAATATGGCTTTTTCGGAAATTGGTCTTGAAGTTAAGTTTAATGGTAAAGGACTAAACGAAACAGCGCATATTATTGGAATTAACAAAGAAATATTTTTAAAAAAAGTTGGAAAAAGATTCTTAGAAGATATTCTTTCTAAAATTAAATCAAAATTTCCTGTAATCCTTGTTGACCCAAGTTACTTTAGGCCTACCGAAGTTGATTTGTTGATAGGAGATCCAAGCAAATCTAAGAAAAAGTTAGGATGGGTTCCTAAGTATGATTTAGACTTGTTAATTAAGGATATGATGAAGAGTGATTTAAGTCTTTTTAAAGAGAAAATTGCATTAGATGATGCAGGTTTTTAAAATTTTAATAATTTACAAAATTGAAAAAAAACTCTAAAATTTTTGTAGCAGGACATTTAGGTTTAGTTGGATCTGCTATAACTAAAAAATTAATTGAAAAAGGATTTAATAATTTATTATTAAGGTCTAAAAAAGAATTAGACTTATTAAATCAAAAAATGGTTTCTAGTTTTTTCAGTAATGAAAAGCCTGAATATGTAATTATAGCTGCTGCTAAAGTTGGAGGAATTGACGCTAATAATAATTATAGAGCTGATTTTATTTATGAAAATATACAGATTCAAAATAACATTATTTATTACAGCTATTTACATAATATAAAGAAGTTACTTTTTTTAGGTTCAACCTGTATTTATCCAAAGGAATCTGTTCAGCCAATTAAAGAAGAATATCTTTTGAATTCTTCACTGGAATATACCAATGAACCTTATGCAATTGCTAAAATAGCTGGGATTAAACTTTGCGAAAGTTATAATTTACAATATGGTTGTAATTTTATCTCTGTAATGCCTACAAATCTTTATGGTCCAAATGATAATTTTAACTTAAAAAATTCTCATGTTTTACCAGCACTTTTTAGAAAAATTTTTTTAGCTAAAAATTTAGAAGATAAAAACTGGGATCTAATTAGAAAAGATTTAATCAAAAGACCATTGACAGATGACAAATTTGTTGTTAATAAAAAGAATATTATATCCTTACTTGATTCAATTGGGATAAAAATTAAAGATTCTAATAATGAAAATTACAATGTTGAGGTAGAAATTTGGGGAAGTGGAAAACCATTGAGAGAGTTTTTATGGAGCGAAGAAATGGCAAATGCTTGTGTTTTTATAATGCAAAATATTGATTTTAAGGATATTGTGAAACACAATCATTTAAATACACCTGATTTCGATGTTAATAAAATTACAAATTGCCACTTAAATATTGGTTCAGGGGAAGAAATTACAATTAATAATTTATCACAACTAATCAAAGATAATTTTAAATTTAAAGGAAGTTTCACATTTAACAGTAAAAAGCCTGATGGGACTTTTAGGAAATTAACAGATACCTCAAAATTAGATTCTTTAGGTTGGACAAATGAATTAAAATTAAGCTCTGGAATTAAAAAAATTAGTGATTGGTATATTAATAATTTACACAATTGAAAATTTCAATAATTACAGTCTGTTATAATAGTTGTGATACTATTGAAAAAACATTGCAGTCGATAAAAAGTCAATCATATCAAAATATCGAATATATTGTTGTTGACGGAGGATCAACTGATGGAACTTTAAAAATTATCGAATTATACAATAAAGAAATAACAAAATATATTTCAGAATCTGATAAAGGCTTATACGACGCTATGAACAAAGGAGTTGCCTTAGCTACAGGTGAACTCATAGGAATTTTGAACTCTGATGATGTTTTCACTGACAGCAAAGTCTTAGAGAATATTGTTAAATTTCATAAAAAAAATAATGTAGATGCTTCTTTAGGTAATATTACTCAATTTAGCAAAGTCGGAAAAACAGTTAGAAAGTATTCGGCAAAAAACTGGATACCAGAAAAATTAAAAATAGGATTTATGCCTCCACATCCAAGTATTTTTTTTAAAAAAGAATTATTTGAAAAATATGGCAATTATCATCTTGATTATGTTAGTGGAGCAGATTACGAATTAATTGTTCGTTTTTTTTTAAAACATAATATTTCTTGGAAGTTTTCTAATATAACCACCACAGCTATGTTGATAGGCGGCATTAGTTCTTCTGGAATCAGTAGTTATTTATTAATTTCGAAAGAAATTATCAGAGCATTGTCAAGAAATGACATTAGATTTAATTCATTAATGATACATCTTAGAGGTTTTTGGAAACTTTTAGGATTGATAAATAAGTAACAGATTTTGGTAAAAAAATCAGTAATAATTACAGGTAATAATGGTTTTGTTGGAAATAATTTGTCATTATATTTAAAAGAAAAACAAATTATAGGTGTTTCTAGAAACCCCAGTAAATACCAGATAAATTATGAAGAATTAAATACAACTCTCATGAATAAATCCGTGGGAATCCTTCATCTTGCAGGCAAAGCTCACGACCTCAAAAATACATCAGAAGAAAAAGAGTATTTTAATGTTAATACTGAATTGACGAAAAGACTGTTTAATCTTTTTTTAAAAAGTGATTGTGAAATTTTTATTTACATGAGCTCTGTAAAGGCAGTTAGTGATAGCCTTGATATTGTTTTGAAAGAAAGTAAATTACCAAACCCAAAGACGGCTTATGGAAAATCTAAATTAGCTGCAGAGACATATATTTTGTCTAAAAAAGTTCCTAAGGACAAGCGAGTTTATATATTAAGACCTTGTATGATTCATGGTCCTGGAAATAAAGGAAACTTAAATATTCTTTATAAATTTATTTCCTCGAGAATCCCTTGGCCTTTAGGTGCGTTCAAGAATCAGCGTTCGTATTGTAGTGTTGAGAATTTATTATTTATTATAAAAGAACTTATAGAAAATAAAGCTATTCAATCAGGAATATATAATGTTTCAGATGATAAACCTTTGTCAACAAATAAAGTTATTTTACTAATTGCAAAGTCACTTGAAAGAAATCATTTAATTTTAAAATTTCCGGTAAATTTAGTTAGATTATTATCTCGATTAGGAGATATAATTAAATTACCTTTAAATTCAGAAAATCTAAAAAAGTTAACGGAATCATATGTAGTTTGTAATAAAAAAATTATCCAAGCAATTGGAAAAAAACTTCCAATAAGAAGTGAAGAGGGAATGCTGAAAACTTTCGAATCTTTTAATAAATAATTTAATGATATGATTAAAGAGTCAATAATAAAACAACATATTAATTTTGATTACGATTTGAAAAAATTCAAGAATCATCTCTCTGATAAAATTAATAATACTAATATATTAGTTATAGGTGGTGCTGGAACAATAGGGTCTAGTTACATCAAACAAATTTTAAAATTTAAACCTTCAAAAATAACTGTTGTTGATATTAACGAAAATGGTTTAACAGAACTAACTCGAGACCTCAGAAGTTCAAATTTATTAGATTATAATCCAGAATACATTACCTATCCTGTAAATTTATTAAGCGAAACCTTTGATAAAATATTTAATTCTGATAGTTGGCAAGTGGTTGCAAATTTTTCAGCCCATAAGCATGTACGTTCTGAGAAAGATAAA
>MDTG01024729.1_pt1 | contig 16702 bp, 17 predicted proteins | sample 811421 | NCBI WGS metagenome assembly MDTG01 (sample SAMN05326645, study PRJNA326480) | marine metagenome | isolation source: seawater | place: Pacific Ocean: South East | collected 2011
ATTTTGTTATTTATAAAATAAATTCAGTAAAATAATATATACAATAGCTCATTCATATATCACATCCATCCATTGATATTTATCTCTAATATTTCTAAACCACTTATACATGGGGCCACTCAAATTAAGATTGTGTTTTTTAGAAGTATACTCTTTAGAATCCATATTTTTAAATATTTTATTGCGTGTGCTTTTCGATATAACAGTTTGCTTTGCGTTAGGTAAAAATACAACTGGAGTATTATTCTCTTTTACATAATGATAAATTCTATACCAAAAATCAACATCACCTCCACCCATTGATTTTGTAAAATTTTCATCATAGCCACCAACAGAATTATAAAATTCTTTTCTAAATGCATAATTAGTACCTTGTAAAATTGTTTTGGACACATTTTTAAAAATTTTGCTTCTAATTATAGCACCAGCTGTAAAATGATATTTTTTTAAAGCATTAAAATGTTCATCTAAAGACCCTGGATAAAAAACTCCATCATCATCTGAAAATAGTATAAATTCATTTTTACATAGACTCACAGCTTTATTTAAATATATTGGTTTTCTAAACTCCCTATTTTTAAAATTAAAATCTTGTGGATTAAATATTTTGATTAGTTTTTTATTATTATCATCTAAATTAATATCATCTAATGTTAATAATAATTTTTCATCATCATTAAAAATTAAAATTTCTGATATATTGTTACTATCTAATGAATTTAAACATATGTTTAAATTTTTAATTCTCTTATATGTAAAAATAGCTACTGTTAACATAACTTAAATTAATAGGTCTTTAGCTCTATAAATATCTTGTTGATTAGTTATTTTAAAGTTTGTTTTTTCTCCATCTAAAATAGAAAAATTTATTTGAGGATTATAAAATTTTAATAAACTCATATCATCAGAAAAAATAAGCTCCCCATTATTTTGATTATAAGCATTAAATAAAATATTATAATTAAAACCCTGTGGTGTCTGAACAAATTTTATGCTATCTCTATCTAAATAATTCAATAATTTATTTTTATACTCTATAACAGAATCAACATTAGTCAATACTGGAATTACTGCATCATTTTTTAATAATTCTAAAAAAAAACTATCTATAAATTGATTACTTATAAAGGGCCTTGCTGCATCATGTATAATTACATTTTTTGTCTTTGTTGAACACTTCTTCAATGCCCTGAAAACAGACTCTGTCCTTGAAGAACCTCCAATAATCACTTTGCAATGTGAATTTTCACTTGAAATAATTTCATCCCACCCCTTGCATACTGCAATGATAATTTCATCTATATATTTATTTGCTTTAAAAATTCTAATAGAAAAATCTATTATCCTTTTATTATTAATTTTAATAAATTGTTTAGGAATTTTAGATTTAGCCCTTGTACCCATTCCTCCAGCAACTATAACAGCACTATTGATGATCACCTCCAAATTGCAAATCATAAATTTTCTTATATTCTTTATTCAATTTATATAATTCAGAATGTTCTCCTGCTCCTGTGATTAATCCATTTTCAAAAAATAATATTTTGTCAGCTTCCCTAATCGTAGATAACCTATGAGCTATAACGATTATAGTTTTATCCTCTGATAAATGCTTAATTGATTCTTGAATTTTACTTTCAGACTTTGAATCTAATGCTGATGTTGCCTCATCAAATATTAAAATATCAGGATTTTTTAATATAGCTCTAGCAATAGCTATTCTTTGTTTTTGTCCTCCAGATAACTTAGTTCCATTTTCACCAACTAAAGTTTGAAATTTTTCTGGAAATTGATTTATAAAATCAAATGCATTTGCTCTTTTAGCAGCATTATAAACTTTCTTATGTTCAGCATTTAAATCTCCAAAACTAATATTATTATAAATTGTATCATTAAATAAAAAATTATCTTGAGATACTAGGCCAATCATATTTCTTAAAGAGTTAATATTTATATCATTGATATTAACTCCATCAAAATTAATTGAACCATTTTTTAATGTATAAAAATTTAAAATTAAATCTATAAATGTTGTTTTACCTGCACCACTTTCACCAACTAATGCTATAAAATCACCCTTATTAATATCAATATTAATATTTTTTAATACATTATTTTTACCATCATACGAAAATGTAACATTATTAAATTTTATATTATGCTCAAATTTTTCTTTATTTATTTTATTATTACTATTATAAACTTCTTTTCGTTGATCATCTAAAATATTAAAAACTCTCTGAGCAGAAGCAATACCCTTATTAATTTCAACACTAACACCTGCTATTTTTTTAGCCGGCTGAAACATCGCAAATAAAAATGTAAAAAATTTGATAAAACCATCGGATGACATACTCCCATCTATTAATACAGCCTTGCCTCCTACCCATAATAATACTGCACCAATAATTGCTCCTATCATATCAAGAATTGGAGTATTTAAAAATAATAGTTTTTCTAATCTAAAATCTTTTTCAAATAATTCCATGCCTTGCTTTTTAAATTTATTAATCTGAATTTTTTGATTAGTAAAAGATTTTATAATTTTAATATTTTGAATATTTTCAATAATTACATTCATCAAACTAGCAAATAGTTTTGTAGAGCGCATAGCCTTTCTTCTAATACTTGAACTAAGATTTATAGTTATAAACGCAGAAACAGGTATAATGACGAGGCATATTAATGTTAATTTTAGATTAATAAATAAAAGTGTTATAAAGAAGAATAATACATTCAGTGGTTGATTAAAAAGATTTTGTACGGTATGATGGAAGGTTGCTTTCAGAATTCCTACATCATGTACAAGGATGGAAGTTAACTCTGCTGATTTTTTATTTTTAAAAAAACTAATAGACATATTTTGATATTTATTAAAAACTTTATTTCTTATATCATAGATTATACTATTTTGTGCATATGCTAATGATATATTATTAATATAAAAAAATAAATTTTTTAAAAAAAATGAGACTAATAAGGAATAGCTTAAAAGTTTTAATAATTCAATTTTATTATTAAAATTAATAAATCCAAATAAAAACTGATTAATTTTATCTGTAAATGAAGGATTAATATTATTATTTACTACAATTCCTTCAGACATTACAGAACTTAAAAGAGATCCGATAATCCATAAAGATAAACCATTAGTAATAACATAGCATAATGATGTTAGCAATGATATTAAAATATATAAATAATAGGGTTTAGCAAATTTTAATACTCTTAAGTAAATCTTCATATATTAGTAAATACCATCACCCTTTCTTAAAATATTAAATGGCTTAACTGTAAAATCTATAATAGTTGAACCTTTAGATTCTTTATCTTTATAATTTGTAAAAATATCAATATTTGAAAATTGTTTTTTTATTTGATCTAACTGATTTAGTGAACTCTTGCCATGATAATTTACACTCGTTGTTATTATTGGTTTATCAATTTTATCAACTATTTTCAAAATCGGATCAAAATCAGGAATTCTTATTCCAACAGTAGATAAATTTTTTGCAACTAAATTTGACAAACTACTATTATTCTTTTCTAATATTGCAGTATATGCACCAGGAAAAATTTTTTTTAACTCATTTTCAATTACAATATCCATATTAGCATATTTTTTTAACATTTCAAATGAACTAACAATAATAGAATAAGCTTGAGACCTGCCTTTGATTTGATTAAGTTTTTTAATAGCACTAGTATTTGATGCATCTACACCAAAACCATACAATGTATCAGTAGAATAAATTATTAAATTTCCATTTATTATTAATTTTGCAGCAAGTAAAATATTTTTATTTTTATTTATATCATAGACCATATCTCAAATTAAAACAATTTATACATAATTTTGTTCCAAAATAATTATACTTAATTTTTATAAGAAAGTGTATATTTTGCATGAATAATTGTTACTATATTAATTAAACAATATATAAAATGAACAAAGATATTTATGTTATTGCAGAGATAGGTATAAATCATAATGGTGATTTATCTATTGCAAAAAAATTAATCGATATTGCTAAAGTAGCCGGTTGTGATGTTGTGAAATTCCAAAAAAGAAATCCCGACGTTTGTGTCCCAGAACATCAGAAAACGGTTATGAGAGATACCCCATGGGGAAGAATGTCTTATTTAGATTATAAATATAAAGTTGAATTTAATCAAATTGAATATGATGAGATAGATGTATATTGTAAAAATAGTAATATAAAATGGACTGCATCTCCATGGGATTTAGATAGTTTAGATTTTTTAAATCAATATGATATTCCTTTTATAAAAATTCCATCAGCATTATTAACAGATTTAGAATTAATCAAAGAATCTACTAAAACTGGTAAAAAAATTATAATTTCAACAGGTATGAGTACTATTGATGAAATAGATAATGCAGTAAATGCTATTAAAGAGGTTAATGAAGATGCCTCTTATGCAATTTTGCATTGCAACTCAACATATCCTGCACCAAATAATGAACTTAATTTAAAATGCATTGAAACATTGAAAAACAAATATAAATGTGAAGTAGGCTATAGTGGCCATGAATTTGGTTTAACTACAACAATAGCCTCTATTTGTCTAGGAGCAACGATTATTGAGCGTCATATAACTCTAGATAGAACAATGTGGGGGACTGATCAAATGTGTTCTGTTGAGCCGCAAGGACTTATAAAATTAGTTCGTGGGATTAAAGAATTAAATGATGCAATCGGAGATGGTATAAAAGTAGTTACAGAAACAGAAAAACCTATTAGAGACAAGTTAAGAAAATAATTTCATTTATAAATAAAATTTTCTACCCCACTTTTTATGAAACCAAAAATATTGCTCCGGATTTTTCTGGATTTCTTCTTGAAGCAAAGTGGAATATTTTGAATTTATACTAAAAGCAAGCTTATCAAAATCCTCCTCTCCACAATCTATATCTAACTTTTTTAATTTAAAAGTATATGAATAATCTTTATTTAAAATACAAAACCCTACAACAATAGGTTTTTTTGTTTTATAATGAAAAAATGCAGCTCCTTTTGGTACTGATGTATTTTTGTTGAAAAAAGGTACTTGAATACCTCTTTCACCTGCATTTTGATCACTTGCTAAACCTAAAATTTTATTTTCATTTAATGCTCTAATCATTTGTTTCTTTGAGCCCCGCATTGAAATTAATTCTATATTTTTAAATTTTCTATTTTCTTGAATAAACCTATCTCCACCAGAATTATTTTGAATTTTCACAACAATAGCTGTTTTTTTATAGCTATTTAAAATTGGTAGAATTATTTCCCAATTCCCAATATGCGCCGTCATTAAAATTAAACCATTTTTTAATGATAAAATTTCTTTTGTTTCATCATCTATATTTAATTTAATCTTATTTAAATTAATTTTTTTTTGTCTTAAAAATTCAGCTATAATAATACCATAATGCTTATATAAATTAATGATTAACTTTTTAATTTGGATGGAATTCTGATTTGGGAAAGCTATGTTTAAATTTTTAATTGCTACTAATTTCCTCTTTGGATAAATATAATACATCAATAATCCTAATATAGACCCTAATCTTATTGATATTAATCTAGGCAAGCATACAAAAAATATACTAACTAAATTAAGCGATAAATATGTTAATGAATTTTTAAACAAAGAACAATTTTATTTTATATATATCTTAGTATTAATTTAAATAAATTTATACTATGAAAAAGGTTAAATATATATATTTATGAGGATTCCAAATCATTTAAAACAATATATAGTTGAACAAAATTATGAGAATTATTCATATATAGATCAAGCATGCTGGAGATTTATTATGAGAATTTCAATTAATTTTTTCAAAAATAATGCAGATAAAATATATATCGAAGGTTTAAAGAAAACTGGTATAACAACAAATAAAATTCCTCATATTTCATCTATTGATAAGAAATTATCTAAATTTGGATGGCGTGCAGTTTGTGTTAGAGGTTTTATACCACCTAATATATTTATGGAATTTCAATCACTTAAGATTTTACCTATTGCTGCAGATATGAGAAATCATAAACATATTACATATACTCCATCACCAGATATTGTACATGAAGCGGCTGGCCATGCACCGATTATTGCAAATAAAGATTATGCAGAATATTTAATTAATTATGGAGAAATTGCCTCTAAGGCTATCATGTCATCAGAAGATTTAAATATATATTATGCTATTAGAGAATTATCCGATATTAAAGAAAATATAAATGCTTCACAAAAAGAAATAAAACATGTTGAAAATAAATTTCATAAATCCCTTAAATCAATTTCCTATGTTAGTGAATCTGCAGTTCTTGCAAGAATGAATTGGTGGACAGTAGAATATGGTCTAATTGGAAACAAAAAAAATCCTAAAATATATGGAGCAGGACTATTGTCATCTTTAGCAGAAAGTGAAAATTGTTTTAGAAATGATGTTAAGAAAATTCCCTTTAGCATTGACTGCATAAATTACAATTACAATATCACGGAACAACAACCTCAATTATTTGTAACCAAAAATTATAAATTATTATCTAGGGAATTAAAAAAATTATCTAAAAAAATGGCATATAAAAGAGGAGGTGTTTATGCTGTCCAAGTTGCAAAAAAAGCGTCTACTCTTTGTACTATTGAATTTGATAACTTAATTCAGGTATCTGGAATTGTTAATGATTTTATACAAAATAAAAAAAATGAAATTCATTTTATATCTTTCAATGGGCCTGTTCAAATTGGAGTTAACAATAAAGAACTATTAAAACATGGAACAGCTTATCATAATGAAGGCTACAGTTCTCCACTTGGAAAATTAAAAAAATTTAATAAGCCAATAAATCAATTATCAAAAAATGAAATTAATAAAATTAATTTACATAAAAATCAAACCATTACTCTTGAATTCCAAAATAATATATCAGTTATTGGAACAGTTCATTCTATTTTAAGAAAAAAAAGAAGGATTTTAATTATAACATTTACAAATTGTACTGTCACATATAATCAGAAAATTTTATTTAAGCCTGAATGGGGAAATTATGATCTGATTTGTGGAACAAAAATTACATCTGCATATGGAGGCCCTTGTGATTCATCTAAATATTATTGTAAAGCTACAAATGATAACATTAGATATAAAAAATTAAATACTAAAAAAACAGTCCATAATAATAAACTAAATCAATTATTTAAAAAAATCGATTCATTAAAAACAATAAAGAATAAAGAAAAGCAATTATTTAAATTATATAAAAAAATGCAAAAGGAGAAAATAGACGACTGGTTACTAAAATATGAATTTCTATATATTACAAATTGTAATAGACAAATCGAATGGATTAATAATATTTACCTAGAACTTGAGAATCAAAGCTTTAAAAACAATGATTTATCTAGAGCAATTAAACGTGCATTAAAATCATTTAGCTAAATAATCTATATTAAATTAAATTATATACGATAAAATTAATCGTATATATGTTGAATATAAATAAAACTATTGAATATGCTCTAATTGCTATTCGACACATAAATAGTAATAATGGAGGGAAACAATGCACTTGTAGAGAAATTGCATCTACTTATAATATCCCTCAAGAATTGCTAGCAAAAACTCTTCAAAAATTATGCAAAAAGGGTTATCTGTCTAGTATAAAAGGAGCTAATGGAGGATACTTGCTAAATGAAAATTTGGAAAACATTAATTTTATAGATTTTATTGAATCGATTGAAGGACCAATAGGGGTTGTTAAATGCTCTACAAATTTAGAATGTGAATTACTAAATCTTTGCAATATAAAAAATTCTATGAATGTGGTTAATAGTAATATTCGAAAGACTTTAAGAAAATTAAATTTATATGAACTAACGAATTGAACATATAATTTACTGTAATTAAAAATTTTATATTTTAATTTTAATCGTTCAAAAATGGAGGGATAATGAAAAATAAAGAAATTTTAGACGAAAATATCATTCTAACTGATAATGCAGCAAAAAGAGTTAATGCAATTCTAAGTGGAGAGGATAAAAAGAATCACTTTCTTAGAGTGTCTGTGGCTAATGGTGGTTGTTCAGGTATGTCATATAATTTAACATTTGATGATAAAGAAGAGGAATTCGATAAAATCTATGAAAGCAAGGGTGTAAAAATTATATGTGATATCAAAAGCTGGTTCTATGTTAAGGGAACTGAAATTGATTTTTCTGATGATTTATTATCTGGAGGATTTAAATTAAATAATCCAAATGCAAATAAAACATGTGGATGCGGAACTAGCTTCTCAGCATAAAAATAATTAAAATGAGTAAATCAACGAAACAGCAAATAGAAGAAATAACCTCAGCAGAATATCAATTTGGTTTTACAACAGATATTAAAGAAGATCGTATTCCAAATGGTTTAAATGAAGATATAATTAAAACTATTTCATCTATTAAAAATGAACCAAATTGGTTATTAAGTTGGAGACTCAATGCATACAGACGATGGCTTAAAATGAAAGAACCTAAATGGTCTAACTTAAATTATCCAAAAATAGATTTTCAAAAACTATGTTATTATTCTGCACCAAAAAAAAAGAAAGAATTAAAAAGTTTGGACGAGGTAGATCCTGAGCTTTTAGCAACATATAACAAGCTAGGTATTCCTCTTGATGAGCAAAAAATGCTATCCGGGGTAGCTGTTGATGCGGTTTTTGATAGTGTTTCAGTAGCAACTACTTTTAAAAACACCTTAAAAGAAGCAGGCGTTATATTCTGCTCTTTTTCAGAAGCAGTACAAGAATATCCTGAACTCGTTAAAAAATACTTGGGTACAATAGTTCCTATCACAGATAACTATTATTCTGCACTAAACTCAGCTGTTTTTAGTGATGGTTCATTCGTATACATACCAAAAGGAACAAAATGTCCAATGGAATTATCAACTTACTTTAGGATTAATGCTGCTAATACTGGCCAATTTGAAAGAACCCTTATTATTGCAGATGATAAATCTTACGTAAGCTACTTAGAAGGGTGCACTGCTCCAATGAGAGATGAAAATCAATTACATGCAGCAGTTGTAGAACTGGTTGCTTTAGAAAATGCCGAAATAAAATATTCAACAGTACAAAATTGGTATCCTGGAGATAAGAATGGTAAGGGAGGAATCTATAATTTTGTTACTAAAAGAGGACTATGTAAAGGTTATAAATCTAAAATATCTTGGACTCAAATAGAAACTGGTTCTGCATTAACATGGAAATATCCTAGCTGTGTACTTAAAGGAGATAGTAGTATCGGAGAATTCTACTCAGTAGCATTAAGTAATAATTTTCAACAGGCTGATACAGGGACTAAAATGATTCATATTGGGGATAATACTAAAAGCACTATTATATCAAAGGGCATATCAGCTGGTAATGGACAACAAACATATCGAGGTGAAGTAAAGGTGATGAAAAATGCAAGAAATGCAAAAAATCGTTCTGAATGTGATTCAATTTTAATTGGTAGTAATAGTGGTGCACATACTTTTCCCTATTTAGATATAAGAAATTCATCAGCGAAAATTGAACATGAAGCAACAACTTCTAAAATCGGAGAAGAACAACTATTTTATTGTAATCAGAGAGGTATTGAAACTGAAGATGCAATAGCTCTTATAATTAATGGATTTTGTAAGGGTGTTTTTAAAAAATTACCTATGGAATTTGCTGTTGAAGCACAAAAATTAATGGAAGTAAGCTTAGAGGGATCTATTGGATAAAAATTAAGGGGCTTTATGTTAAAAATTAAAAAATTATCAGCTGGAATTGAAGGGAAAAAAATTCTTAATAATATTAACCTAGATATTAAAGAAGGTGAATTCCATGTAATCATGGGCACTAATGGTACTGGGAAAAGTACTCTTGGAAATATTTTAGCAGGAAAAGAAGATTATGAAATTAACTCTGGTGATATAATATATAAAAATAATTCAATTATTGAGCTTTCGCCTGAAGAAAGAGCTCATAAAGGTATTTTTATGTCTTTTCAATATCCTGTTGCAATACCAGGTGTAAATACCATGCATTTTTTAAGAACTGCTGTCAACTCCATAAGAAAATCAAAAGGAAAAGATGAAATTGAGCCTGGTGATTTTATTAAAATTTTTAAAGAAAAATTAGATTTAATTGGTTTGAAAAATGAATTTTCAAAACGCAGTGTAAATGATGGATTTTCAGGTGGTGAGAAAAAAAGATTTGAAATAATTCAAATGCTTTTACTAAATCCTGATTTAATAATATTAGATGAAACTGATTCAGGCTTAGATATAGATGCATTAAAAATAGTTTCAAAAGGAATTAATGCATTTAGAACAAAAAAGAATTCATTCATTTTAATAACTCATTATAATAGAATATTAAAATATCTCAATCCTGATTATGTACATGTAATGTTAGATGGTACAATAGTAAAATCTGGTAATAAAAATTTAGCTGTAGAACTTGAAGAAAAAGGATACGAGTGGATAAGGTAATATCTAATAATAAATTAAAAAGCTTACGACCAGAACAATGGAAATACACAAATGTAAATTTATTAAAAAATTATAGCTCTAATTTTATCCCAGAAAATAAAGTCATAAATAAAAAAATTAATTCTCTAGAGATAATTGTATATAATGGTAAAGTTATTGGGTGTGGAGAAAAAATAAAATCTGGGAATATACAAATATATAATATCAATGAAGCTCTAGAAAAAAATATTAATGACATTAATATTTTATTCAATAAGATTTCAATCAAAAATCAAAACTTATTTATTGAAAATAACACTAATAATTGTAATGGGGGATATTATTTATTTATAAGTAATGATTTAGAACTCATAGATACAATTACAATTAAGAATATTATTGACCAAGGTGATGAGAATTCATTTTTAAACTATAGAAACTTTATCCATTGTGGAGAAAATGTCAGAGCTACTATCTTGAATGAAGAAATATATTCGGTTAATCAATGTATAAATATTGTTTGCGAAACACATATTGGTGAAAATTCAAAACTAGAAATAGTAAATCATAGCGAAAAATTAAATACAAAACAAATCTATCATTTCTATGGGTGTATAAATAAAAATTCAAAACTTATTCATCATGTTTTAGATATATCTGGAAATCTTTTAAAAAATAATTATTACATTGATTTAGATAAATCTAGAAGTGAATATTTATTTAATGGCTTAAATATATCTAATAATAAAGAACATTATGATAATTATATTCAGATAAATCATAATAGCCCATATACTGTCAGCAATCTGAATTATAAAATAATTGCAAATCAAAATTCAAAAAGTATTTTATTTGCAAAATCAATCATTAATGAAAATAGTTTTAGTTCAGAAGCATATCAAAAAAATAATAATTTAATACTATCAGATAAGGCCAGAGTACATTCTAATCCTCAACTTGAAATTTATAACGATGATGTGAAATGTTCTCATGGGTCTGCGACTGGACAAATTGATGATGATGCAATTTATTATATGATGACGAGGGGTATTGATAGGCAGACAGCAAAAAAACTAATATTAAATTCATTTATTAATGAAATAATAAATCAAATATCTCAATTGAAAATTCAAAATAATTTAAAACATATAATAAAAAATTATTTATAAAATGACTCTAGACATTCGAAAAAATGAAATTAAAGAGATGTTTGAATTGTTTGATGATCCAATGGATAAATACGTACAAATTATTGAACTTGGGAAAAAAAATATAGGGATGTCTCCAAAATACAAAAATAAAAATAATCGCATATTTGGCTGTGCTTCTATGGCTTGGGTTAAAGTTACAGAAGATAAAAACAAATATAGTATACTAATTGATTCTGATACTTTCATCGTTAAGGGTCTACTAAGTATTTTAAAGCATATCATTGACAACTCAACATTAGAAGAAATTAATGATTTAAAAATTGAATCTATATTTCATGATATAGGATTAAAAGATTCTATTACCAGCCAAAGAACTACCGGATTTTTAAATGCTTTAGAAATTATTAAAAAACAAATCAATGGAAAATAATTTTATAAAATTATCAAGAGAATGTGATGGAGTGCTTATTCCATCAGGTGATGCTATAAAACTTAAAAAAGGTACCCCTGTTAAAATCACTCAATCTCTTGGAGGATACTTCACATTATATGTTAATGGGAATCTAGTAAAACTAGATGGTAAATTTGCTGATGCTGTTGGTAAAGAACTAAGTGATAATACTACTATTAATGAAAATCAAGATTTTGATGAAATTTTAATTTGGGATCAACTTAAGACATGCTATGACCCTGAAATTCCCGTTAATGTTGTTGATCTTGGGTTAATATATGATCTACATTATGAAGAGTCATCAGAAAATCAGTATCATGTAAAAATTAAAATGACTCTTACTGCACCTGGGTGTGGCATGGGTCCTGCAATTGCTGCAGATGTAGAACATAAAGTACAATCATTACATTTTGTTAAAGAAGTTCTTGTAGAATTAGTATGGGATCCTCTATGGAACCAAGATATGATGACAGATGAAGCAAAACTAAAATTAGGTATGATGTAAGATGAATACAAAAAAAGATTTCCCTATATTTAAAAATTGTAATAATAAATATCCTTTAATTTATTTTGATAATGCATCTACTACACAAAAACCACAATGCGTTATTGATGATATTATTAATTTCTATACAACTTATAATGCTAATGTACATAGAGGGGCTTATGGCATAGCAGAAAAATCTACGCTAGAATATGAAAATGCAAGGCATGAAGTAGCAAAATTTATTAATGCAAAAAAAGAAGAAATTGTTTTTACAAAAGGGACAACTGAATCTATTAATCTTATTGCCTATACTTTTGAACCCCTATTAGAAAATGGAGATGAAATTATTATTTCAGAAATGGAACATCATAGTAATATTCTACCTTGGCAAATGATAAAAGAAAGAAAAAATATTAGTATTAAGTATATTCCTGTTTTAGATAATGGAGAATTAGATATTCAAAAATTAGGCTCATTAATTACTAAAAAAACAAGGTTAATATCTATTATTTCTATGTCTAATATACTTGGTACAATTAATGATATAAATACAGTTAGCTTAATTGCAAAAAAAAATAATATACCATTATTTGTGGATGCAGCTCAGAGTATTTCACATGAGACCATAGATGTGAAAAAAATAAATTGTGATTTTCTAGCTTTTTCTGGTCATAAGATAATGGGACCAACAGGAGTAGGAGTTTTATACATTAAAAATAAATTTTCAAAAGAATTAAATCCATTTCTAAGAGGTGGACACATGATTAAAAAAGTTGGATATAATTCCTCAACCTGGAATGATGCTCCTTGGAAATTTGAAGCAGGGACTACTAATATTGCTCAAGTAATAGGATTATCATCAAGTATTAAATATATAAATAAAATTGGTATAAATAATATTAAGAAGCATAATGAAAAACTACGTATATATTTATTATCGCAACTAAAAAAAATAAACGGCATAAATATTTATGGCCATACTAGTAAAAATTTTGGTTCTATTGTTTCATTTAATATAAAAAATTGTCATCCATACGATATAGCAAAGCTTTTAGATAAATATAATATATGTATTAGAGCAGGACATCATTGTGGGCAAATTTTAATGAAAAAATTAAAGATAAATTATACTAATAGAATAAGTCTATACTATTATAATTCAAAAAGTGAAATAGATTTTTTTATTGATTGCTTAAATAAAATAATTAAAATTTTAAATAAATAGAAACTAACTATTAAATCATTTATCTAATATATCAGCTAACTGTCCAGAGTTATGCAACTCTACAGCGATATCACAACCACCTATAAGTTCACCTTTATAAAATAATTGAGGAATGGTTGGCCAATTAGAGACCTTAGATAATTCATGACGAATATTGACATCTTCGAGAACATTAGTAGTTTTATAATCTACATTATATAAATTTAAAATATTTACCACTGTTGATGAAAATCCACACATAGGCATTTCTTTTGTTCCCTTAATATAAAGCATTACTTTATTATTCTTTATATCTTCTTTTATTTTATCTGATAAATCCAAAATAAATCCCCTTCATTATATATTGTTTATTATACTATCTACTGCCTAATTTATATAATTCAAATTATTTTATTAACTATTTTTATGAAAAATTTTGTTACAGGAATTTTATTACTCATTACTATAACCTCAACGCTTTTATCACAAGATAAAGAAAAAATAGGTTTGGTTTTATCTGGTGGAGGCATAAAAGGCTTCGGTCATTTAGGAGCCCTATATATGATAGATTCTTTAAATATTCCAATAGACTATGTAGTCGGTACTTCAATTGGAGCAATTTCTGCAGCTTTATATGCTACAGGACACTCTCCATATGAAATAGATAAAATTGGCTCTGAAACAAACTGGAAAGAAATTTTTGGACAAACAAGAGCAAGGAATCAATTATTATATTTTCAAAAAAAAGATAATTCTAAATTTCAATTAACTTTTTCTCTTATAGGATTTACTCCAACTACACCTATATCTTTATCAAATGGTCAATATAGCTATGAACATCTATTAGATTTATTTAGTGAATATAGTAATATGCAAAATTATGATGATTTTATTATTCCCTTTAGATGTAATGCTACAGATATAATCAGTGGAGATGAAATAATATTTAATAGTGGTTCATTAGCAAGATCTTTAAGAATATCAACATCTATTCCTACCGTTTTTAGCCCGATAGAATATAACGATAAATTATTAGTTGATGGGGGCTTAATTAATAATTTACCAACAAATTTAGCAGAAAGCTTAGGAGCAGAATATATTATTGCTTCTAATGTTATGTCATATAATAAATCAAAATCTGACCTTATAGATATGTTCAATATAATTGAAAAACTAATTGAACTTTATGGAGAAAAAAATAAAAAAATCAACTCATTAAATACAGATATTCTAATTAAGCCTAAAATAAATGATATGAATATAATGAGTTTCAATATTAAAGATATTAATAAGATGAAAATTGAAGGGAAAAAAGCTGCCTATAAGAATCTCGATAAATTTTTAAAACTCAAAAATAGTAAAAATAATTTTATAAACATTTCAGCCATTAAAGATAGTATAATAAAAATTGATTCTCTTATTTTAAGCGAAGATATGAAAACGGATTTTTCAATTCATGAAATGTTTAAGAAAAAAATGAAATTATCTAAAAATGAAATTACAGAAAAAATATTAACTATTCGAAGTTGGAAAAAATATTATAATATCTATAGTAAGTATATACGTAATGATTATAATCAAACATATGACTTATACATTTATGGTAAAAAAATTCAACCTATATTTATAAATCAAATTGAAATTAAAGGAAATAATAAAATAAGTAAAAATGAAATTCTTTCAATGTTTTCTATTAATAAAAATGAACAAATTAATCTTTCAATATTAAATAGGGAAATTAAGAAAGCATATCAAACAGAACGTTTTGAATATATAAATTATGATTTTATTGGTAACAATAATTCAACTTTAGTTTTAAACGTAAAGGAGGCTAAAAGTAAAAAATTAAAATTAGGAGTTATTTGGGATAATCATTATAAGCTAATAGGAAAAATAAAACTAGATATTTTCAATAAACCATTTAAAAATTTTAGATTACAAAATGAACTTTTATTCTCTGGTATTAAAAAAAATAAATTAACTCTTTATTATATATTGAATCAAAATAATAAAACTAATCTAATACCATTTATAGAATTTACTAACTTGATAAAAAATATCGGAATTTATAGTACCAATACTATAAATAATATTGAGCATGATTTTAAGGAATTGGCATATGGAGTAATTTATCCAATATCAAAATTTGGATCTATATTAATTAGCTATAATAAATTTGATAGTGAATATAAATTTGACTTGCCTTTTTCAGATATGAACTATACTAATAAAAATATTTATTATAAAAATTTAAATATTAATATTGATCAAATAAATGATATCCTACACCCTAGGAGAGGCTATAAAATTGATTTAAGTTATAAAAGAAGTAGTCAAAATATTAAAACTCAATATAATAATAGTACTGATACTACAAATAATTATGAGTACTTGAAATTAAAATTCGATTATTATAAAACTTTTAACTATAGTCATACGATCAGATTATTTAATCTGTATAAAAATTCAAGCATTGTAATTCCATTATATCTAATGAGTGAAGATGGTGGTATTGAGTGGTCTGTTGGTTATGATGAGTTTACTTTAACATCAAAACAATTAAATTTATTAGGCTGCGAGTATCAATATCATTTTAAAAATAATATTACATATAGATTTATTTTAAATAAAGTAATTAAAATTAATTCATATACAGATATTCCAACAAATTGGGGTTTTGGAATAAAAGTTAAATCTCTTCTTGGTCCAATCAATTTTACATGGAGTAAGGGACATTTTAATCCGTTTGATAAAAATAGCAAAGAAATTAATATTTTTTATTTTAATTTTGGAGTAGCTCTATAAACTATTATAATAAAACTTGCCGCGATGGTGGAATTGGTAGACACGCTGGTCTTAGGAACCAGTGCCTTTGGCGTGGGGGTTCGACTCCCTCTCGCGG
>MDTG01113953.1_pt1 | contig 16702 bp, 21 predicted proteins | sample 811421 | NCBI WGS metagenome assembly MDTG01 (sample SAMN05326645, study PRJNA326480) | marine metagenome | isolation source: seawater | place: Pacific Ocean: South East | collected 2011
AATTGGAAAATTTATTATGGATGGTTTGTCATCATTAGATAAAGTTGCTTATGTTCGTTTTGCTTCTGTTTACAAAAATTTTAAAGAAGCAAAAGATTTTGAACAATTTGTGGGCAATTTAGATGACAACAAATCATAATTACTACCTAGGCCTAGCTTTCCAATTAGCAGAAAGAAACGTAGGTCAAACTAAATTAAATCCCTCTGTAGGATCTATTGTGGTAAAAAATGGAACTGTTATTTCTTCAGCAGTGACATCAATAAATGGTAGACCTCATTCAGAATTTAACGCTTTAAATAATTTAAAAAATTGTTCTGGAGCAACACTTTATACAACTTTAGAACCATGTACGCACTTTGGTAAAACTCCACCTTGTGTTAACATTATTCTTAAAAAAAAAATTAAGAAAGTTTATTATGCTTTCGAAGACCTCGATGTTAGAACTTTTCAAAAAGCGAAAAAATTTTTAAATTCAAAAGGTATAAAAACCCGATTAATTAAAACAAAAAAATATTCAAAATTTTATAAAAGCTATTTTCATAATAAAAAATTTTCTTTACCATACATCGCAGCTAAAATTGCACTATCAAAAGATTTTTTTTCAATAAATAAAAAAAAGAAATGGATAACTAACGAAACTTCACGAAAAACTGTTCATCTACTAAGAAGTAAATATGATTGTGTTTTATCAACTTCAAGATCAATTAATCTCGATAATTCTTTACTTAACTGTAGAATAGATGGGTTAAATAACAATAGGCCAGATTTATTTATTATTGATTTTAATTTGAAGTTAAAAAAACAGTTATTGCTCAATAATTTACTAAATAAAAGAAAGACTTATTTAATTACAAATAAAAAAAATAAAAAAAGAACTTCTGCTTATAAAAAATTGGGATATAGAATTATTTTTATTAACCAATTAAAAGATAAAAAAGATTTTAATTTACTTTGCAATAAAATATATAAAATGGGTTACTCAAGAGTTTTAGTTGAGTCTGGTCTCACATTCTTAAATTTTTTACTTAATTTTCACTTGATAGATGATTTATATATTTTTAAAAGCAAAGATAATTTAAGCAAATATGGTAAAAATAATACTTCCGTATCATATTTAAAAAAAATTTCATCTAAATTTATATCAATTCATTTAAATGGTGATAAACTTTTAAGAAAGAATTTTAGTTATGTTTAATGGAATAATATTTAATACAGGAAAAGTAAAATATATAAAAAAAAAAAGTAAAAGTATTTTTGTAGGAATTCAAACAAAAATTAATTTTAATAAAAAAGATATTGGATCATCTATTTGTTGTGATGGGGTATGCTTAACTCTTACTAAATTTCACAATAAAACGATATATTTTTATATTTCAAATGAAACATTAAATAGATCAAATTTTAAGAATCTTAAAAAAAATCAAATAATAAATATAGAAAAATCTTTAATCTATGGAACGAGAATATCTGGTCACTTTATTCAAGGCCACGTAGATGCAGTTGCTAAAGTCAAAAAAATTAAATTTGAAGAAAAAACCTGGGTAATTAAATTCGAAATGTTAGACGAAAAATTTACTAAATTTTTAGTAGAAAAAGCTTCAATTTCAGTAAATGGAGTATCTCTTACAATTTCAAAAATTTACCAAAATTATTTTGAAATCAATATTATTCCCCATACTTTACAACTTACCAATCTCAAGAATTTAAAGTTTAATAGTTTGGTAAATGTGGAATTAGATATATTAAGTAAATATATGTATAAATATTCTAATTAAATGCCTAAAAATAAATTTTCAAAGATTTCATCCATACTTAATGACGCCAAAAAAGGAAAAATGTTTATATTGGTTGATGATAAGAATAGAGAAAATGAAGGTGATTTAATTATACCTGGGTCTAAATGCAATTCTAAAAGTATCAATTTTATGGCGAAACATGGAAGGGGTTTAATTTGCTTAGCATTGACAAAGAAACAAGTAGATAATTTAAAATTACCATTAATGTCATCAATTAATAAATCAAGAATGCAAACTGCTTTTACCATTTCAATAGAAGCAAAAAAAGGAATAACTACTGGTATATCAGCTCATGATAGAGCAAAAACAATTAAAACAGCAATTGATCCAAAAGTTAAAAAAAGTGATATCGTATCACCAGGACACGTATTTCCTTTGGTTGCAAGAAGTGGTGGAGTTTTAGAGAGAGCCGGACATACCGAGGCATCGGTAGATATTTCTAAATTATCTAATTTAAATCCAAGCTCTGTTATTTGTGAAGTGATGAATGAAGATGGAAGAATGGCTAGACTTAATGATCTTTTTAAATTTTCAAAAAAACATAAAATAAAATTAGCTTCAATAGAAGATCTTATTTCTTACAGATTGAAATATGAAAAATTAGTAAAAAAATTAAATTATAAAAGTTCGATTATTAAAAAAATCGGTAAAGTAAATATCTATACTTATAAAAATAAATTAGAAAATAATACTAATTTTGTAATTACGAAGGGTAAATTTAATCAAAAAAAATCTATACCAGTTAGAGTGCTCTCATATAAGATACTAAATAGAAATATACTAATTAATAATAGAGTTCAAAAATCTCTAAAGGCTATGGTAAAATACAAAAGCTTTTTATTATTGATAATAAATAATAAAAATAATATTTCTAAAGAAAATAATATTAACACTTTAAGGTATTATGGTATTGGAGCCCAGATAATCAAAGATCTTAATGTTAAAAACATGATACTTGTTTCTAGAAGCAAAAAAAAAATTATTGGACTTGAAGGATTTGGTATAAAAATTAAAAAACAAGTAATAATAAAATGAAAAAAATTTTAATTATTAATTCTAATTATTATAAGAAAATATCTAATAATTTAGTATTTAATGCTAAAAATAAATTGCTTAAAGTAAAATATAAAGTTGAAATTTTAGAAGTACCGGGCGTCCATGAAATACCAATTGCTATTAGAAAACACATTAAAAAATTTGATGCATTTATTGCTTTAGGTTGTGTAATTAAAGGCCAAACACCTCATTTTGATCTAATATGTTCTTCAACATTTCATGCCTTAATGAACATTTCTGTAAATTTTAATAAACCAGTTGGTAATGGAATTATAACTGCCTTAAATTTAAATCAAGCCTATCAAAGAAGTAAAATAAAAGTAAGTAAAAAAACAAATAAGGGGGCAGAAGCTGCAAACGCTGTAATTTCAATTCTCAATAATGGACCAAAAAAAATTTAAAAATATATCTCCAAGAATTAAAGTAATCCAAAAACTTTATAACTCATTGATGAACCCGGAAGCTGTTATAGAGTATCCAAAAAGTCAGTATAAGAAATTTATTAAAGATGTTGTTACCGGCACTCTAGAAAGAACTGATTTAATAGAAACAAAAGTAAGTTCATTTTTGACAAATGATATAAATTTAAACAAAACAGATAAATTAGTAAAAATTATACTTTTTGCTGCTATTTTTGAATTAATGTTTAAACATAACACCCCTAAGAAGGTAATTATTAGTGAATATTTAATTGCTTCTGAACATTTTCTGGAGAAAATCCAAATTGGTTATTTAAACGCTATATTGGATAAAATAGCTAAAGAGTTAAGAAAAGAGGAATAAAAATTGTTTTTTTATTGAAGTTTAGCTTGCGTTTTTTATATTAATTTGGCATTTATTCGCTTTAATCATGACAAATTATTTAGAATTACTTTATTTAATCTCTTTTATAGGTGTTCTTGCTGTAGGATATAGCTATTTATTATCAGGACAAATAATTTCTTCAAGCCCAGGCAATTCTAGAATGCAAGAAATTGCCGAGGCAATTCAAATTGGTGCAAAAGCATATCTTAATAGGCAGTATAAAACTATTGCGATCGTAGGAATTTTAGTACTAGCAATTGTAACTTATTTTTTTAATTATTTAGTGGGTATTGGATATTTTATAGGTGCATTTTTATCCGGTGTAGCTGGTTACGTTGGAATGTTAATTTCTGTTAAAGCAAATGTTCGAACCGCTGAAGCATCAAGACATAGTTTACAGTCAGGTCTGACAATAGCTTTTAAATCGGGAGCTGTAACTGGTTTGTTAGTTGCAGGCTTAGCTTTATTAGCAATAACTTTTTACTATATTATCTTAATTAATTTAAATGTTGATAATAGAGAAATAATTAATGCTTTAGTTGCATTGGGCTTTGGAGCATCATTAATTTCTATCTTTGCAAGATTAGGAGGAGGAATCTTCACAAAAGGCGCTGACGTGGGGGCAGATTTAGTAGGTAAAGTTGAAGCAGGAATACCAGAAGATGATCCAAGAAATCCGGCTGTTATAGCAGACAATGTAGGAGACAACGTCGGGGATTGCGCTGGAATGGCTGCAGATTTATTTGAAACTTATGCTGTAACTATTGTTGCTACAATGGTCTTATCATCAATTTTTTTCCCTTCAGACTATAATTTAATGATTTATCCTTTGGCAATCGGAGGAGCTTGTATATTAACTTCAATTATAGGAACGTGGTTTGTTAAACTTGGTAAAAGCAAAAATATAATGGGAGCTTTGTATAAAGGTTTTATTGTAACTGCAATTACATCACTTTTAATTTTATATCCTGTTACTGATTCAATTGTTGGATTAGGAGAAACCTATAATAATGGAGGAAAGACATTTAATGGAATGGATCTTTATATTTGTGGTATTGTGGGTTTTGCTATTACAGGATTATTAATTTGGATTACAGAATATTATACGGGCACAAATTATAGACCGGTAAAAACTGTAGCTCAATCATCAACAACCGGTCATGGAACAAATGTAATTCAAGGTTTAGCAATTTCAATGGAAGCAACTGCAATACCAGCTTTAATTATAGTTGCTGGAATTTTACTTACAAATGATTTGGCCGGTCTTTATGGAATAGCTATCGCTGTAACTGCAATGTTAGCACTTACCGGTATGGTAGTAGCTTTAGATGCCTATGGACCAGTTACAGATAATGCTGGTGGAATTGCTGAAATGTCTAAACTACCAAAAAACGTAAGAAAAACGACAGATGCACTAGATGCTGTCGGCAATACAACTAAAGCTGTTACAAAAGGTTATGCTATTGGTTCAGCGGGATTAGGTGCGCTAGTTTTATTCGCAGCTTACACTGAAGATATAAAATATTATTCAACTGTAAATGGCTCAACTTTAGAAGGAGTGGTAGTGACATTTGATTTATCTAATCCCTTTGTTGTTGCTGGTTTGCTAATTGGTGGAATGTTACCATATCTGTTTGGTTCTATGGGTATGCAAGCTGTTGGAAGAGCTGGTGGTGCTGTAGTAGTTGAAGTAAGAAGACAATTTAAAAAAATACCGGGGATTATGAAAGGTAAAAGAAAACCTGACTATGGTAAATTGGTTGATCTGTTAACAAAAGCAGCAATTAAAGAAATGATTTTACCATCGCTTTTACCAGTCTTATCTCCAATAGTTTTGTATTTTATAATCCTGCAAATTGGAGGAATTGAAGCCGCGCTTTCTTCTCTAGGCGCCATGCTATTGGGAGTTATCATTACAGGACTATTCGTTGCTGTGTCCATGACAGCTGGAGGTGGTGCTTGGGATAACGCGAAAAAATATATTGAAGATGGTAATTTTGGAGGAAAAGGATCAGAGGCACATAAATCAGCGGTAACTGGTGATACAGTCGGAGATCCATACAAAGATACTGCTGGACCAGCAGTCAATCCAATGATTAAAATTACAAATATTGTAGCTTTACTTCTTCTTGCTGTAATAGCACACTAACTATTTTCTATTGTACATTTTATTTTTTAAACTTGAAAGAAATCTTTCAACGAAACTTTTTTGTTTTAGATCATTTTCAGTAGTTTTATCAGAAAAATTTACTTCATTTTTAGAATATTTATCTAAAAAATTTTTATCTTTTAAAATTCCATATTTATCAAAGCTTAATATTAGAATATTATTTGTTTTTAATACATTTTTTCCTAATTTAAGAAACTCACCTTTTGTAAGAGTTCTTTCAAAGTAAATCCATTCGTTTTCACTGAAAGTTGACAAAGTATGGGGTTGACCTATAATCTTTATTACATCATTTTTATTTGATTTATTTAATTTTACTAGTTCAGCACGATTTTTTAAGTGTAGTATACCATGATGTTTAACTGGCTCTTGTAATTTACATGATGTTAAAATAGTAGAAATTAGTAATATAAATAATAATTTATGGTATTTTTTAAAAGAAAACATAATTTTAATCTGTATAGCACATTATTAAATTTATCTAGAAATATTTTTTTTTATCAAAAAGTTGAATTAGAGGATAAATTTGAAACACGTATTTATCTTATGTTTTTTCATTTTTCGATAATAATGTTAGTTTTTAAAAAAAAGGGTAAAAAATTTGATCAAGATAATTATGATTTTTTATTTCATGCGATAGAAAATGATCTAAGAGAGCTTGGTTTTGGAGATGTATCTGTAAATAAAAAAATGAAAGAATTTAATAAAATTTTATACGATATTTTAGTTAAAGTAGATGCGACTGATATCGATAAAAAAACATTCAAAATTAATAGAAACATTTTAATTAAATATTTTGATAAATTAAAAACATCAAAAAACGAGAATTTATCAATAATTGAGAGATATTTTGATATTTTTTTTAATTTTTGTTTTGAACAAACTGATGATAATATGATACATAATTTATCAAAATTTAAATTTTAATTATGGCTGTACCTAAAAGAAAAACATCTGTCTCAAAAAAAAGAATGAGAAGATCTCATCACAAGTTATCTTCTGTAAATATAGTTGAAGATAAAAAAAGTGGTGAATATAAATTATCCCATCATATTGATTTAAAAAGCGGCTACTATAACGGAAAAAAAATACTAGACATTTAAATCTAGAGTTATGAAAAATAAAATTTCTATTGCTATAGATGCAATGGGTGGCGACGACTCACCAAATAAAACACTTAGGGGTGTAAAATTATTTTTAGAAAAAAACAGCAATGTAGATGACTATGTTTTACATTTATTTGGGAAGGAAAAAATAATCAAGTCAAAATTAGCTGAGTTTAAAATAAATAACAATAATGTTAATGTTATCAACTCAGCTTCAGTTGTTTCTGACAATGAAACTCCGCTTACAGCAATTAAGAATTCAAAGAATACAAGTATGTGGAACAGTATTCAATATCAACTAGATGGTAAAGCTGACATAAGTTTATCTGCAGGCAATACAGGTGTATTATTAGTAGTATCTCGAATGATTTTAAAAATGATGAATGAAATTAATAAACCTGCACTCGCTGGACTATGGCCTAATCAGCATGGATATAATGTGGTGTTAGATTTAGGAGCAAATATTGAATGTGATGAAAAAAATTTATTAGACTTTGCTGAATTAGGATCGGCATTGTATAAATCATTGTTCCCCAAGGATAAACCTAAAGTCTCATTGCTAAATATTGGATCAGAAGAAATTAAAGGTACAGATATTTTAAAAGCTGCCTACAAAAAGCTTAAAGATTTAAGTAGTGAGGATAATTTTATCTTCAAAGGATATGTTGAAGGCAATAACATTATGACAGGTGAAACAAACGTAATTGTTACAGATGGTTTTACAGGCAACATAGCACTTAAAACAGCTGAGGGTACAGCTAGATTTATGACTAAAAATTTAAAAGACTCTCTTACAAAAAATTTATTCACAAAAATATCATTAATTTTTTCTTACTTCTCATTAAAAAAATTTAAGGAAAAATTAGATCCAAGAAAATATAATGGGGCAATTTTTTTAGGCTTAAATGGACCTGTTGTTAAAAGTCATGGTGGGACAGATAGTGTAGGTTTTTACCATTCAATCGACTTATGTTACAAAATTGTAAAAGGAGATCTTATGAAACAAGTGAGAAAAAACTTAAGTCATTTGAAAAGTGAGTAAAAAAACTTTTAAAAAAATAGATATCGTAAAAGAAATAAGTAATTCAACAGGTTTGCCAAAAAACCTTATTAAAAAGATTGTAAATGATTATTTAATAGTGCTTTCTCACAAAATCAAAAAAGATAGAGATTTTGTTATTAAAAATTTTGGTTCTTTTAAAATCATAGATAAAAAAGAAAGAATTGGTAGAAACCCCAAAACAAAAGAGGAATTTGTTATTACCGCACGAAAAACTATCAGTTTTATCGCATCTAAAAATTTGCTTAAAAATGTAAATAGTTAATGAAAAAACTTATTAGCATATCTGATTTATCAAGAGATCTTAACTTGATAAGCTCAAAGACTAAAAAACCTAAAAATCACATTTTGAGATACTGGGAAAAAGAATTTAATCAAATTAAACCAAGAAAAATTAATAATAGAAGATTTTATTCATTAAAACAGGTCGAAATTATAAAAATGATAAAATTCTTACTTAAAAATAAAGGTATGACAATTGATGGTGTCAAAAATTTACTTAATTCTAATATAAATAAACTTGACGTTAATGACTTAGATGGTTTAAAAAAAGATCTTTATAAAAATACGCTTAAAAACAAAAGTTTAAAAATATTAGAAAAAATTAAAAAAATTAAAAATTATGGCAAAAAAAACTCATCTTAAAGTTCGTATGGTTCCTGAAAGTAACCCAGATAGTAAATTTATTTACTATGCAAAAAAACCAACAAAAGGCGAAAAAGCAAAAGATAAACTTAAATTAAAAAAATATAATCCTAATACTAGAAAGCATGAATTTTTTATAGAGAAAAAGCTTCCTCCCCACAGTAAATAATTATTTTTTATCGTAAAAATTTCTATATTCGTAATCAATAAAAGCTGCGATCATACTTTTCCAAATTTTTTGTGTGATCTTTGTGTCTACTTTTTTTATTTTAGATTTTTTTGTTATATTCTTTAATATAATTAAAATCCTTTTTTTATCGACAATATCTTTTTTAAACTGTTTGTTCTTAATAACAATGTCTACAAGCTTGGTTCGTTTTTTAATGATATTTAATAAATCATTATCTAGTTTGTCCAACTTTTTTCTAACTTTAATTATTTCTTTATTTACCATAGCGACAATATTCAAATTTAGCGTATATATTTATATTGTATATTATAATTTATGAGTCTTAACGAGAAAAAAATAAACAAACTTTTTATTAATTGGTTGTATTGTTCTTTTACAATTGTTTTTTTAATTATCATAGTTGGTGGTTTAACAAGGTTGACAAATTCAGGTCTCTCTATAACTCAATGGGAACTATTTGACGGTATTTTGCCTCCATTAAACACAAAATCCTGGGAGGTTTATTTTGATTTATATAAACAAATACCTCAATATGAATTGCTAAATTTTAATATGAATTTAGATGAATTTAAAATTATTTTTTATTGGGAATATTTTCATAGAATGCTTGCAAGGTTAATAGGTCTCTTTTTTTTAATTCCGTTAATTTTTTTTTACCTTACAAAACAAATTAAAAAAAAGGATATTTATTTTTGTTCCTTAATTTTTTTATTTATACTTTTTCAAGGTATTATTGGATGGTATATGGTTAAAAGTGGTTTGGTTCATAATATCACAGTAAGTCATTACAGACTCTCAATTCATTTAACAACTGCTATTATAATCATTTCAATGATTTTTTGGTTGTTAAAAAACCTTACCAGTAAAAAAAAAAAAGATTTTTTTAGATTTTCATTAAAAAATTTGCCTTTTCATTTATTAGTAATACTTATTTTTTTTCAAATTATCATAGGTGCATTTGTATCTGGTTTAGATGCAGGAATGATATATCAAACTTGGCCAAAAATGGGGAGCACATTCATTCCTAATGATTTGACATTTTACAATTTTTTAAAAATTTTTGATTTTGACAATCACTCATTGGTTCAATTTTATCATCGTATTTTGGCTTATTTTATAATTTTATATGTCATTTATTTATCAACTTATATATACAAAAAAAAATTAGATAAATTGTATGCACCATTACAAATTTTAATATTATTTTTATCACTTCAAGTTTTATTAGGAATATTTACTTTAATTAGCGGTCTGAATATTTATTTAGCCTCTTCTCATCAAATTATTGGTGTCTTACTGGTATTAAGTGTGATTAATCTGTATTATTTTGCAACTAAATAAATTGACAATGTTTATCATTCTTTGTATTTATCGCCCATTACAATGACACCATTTATTAAAAAGAAAGAAATTAAAAAAGACTGGTACATTATCAATGCTCAAAACGCAGCAGTCGGGAGATTGGCCGCATACATATCAAAAGTATTGAGAGGAAAAAATAAACCTACATATAACCCTCATATTGATAACGGTGATTTTGTAGTAGTAACAAATATTGATAAAATAAAGTTTACTGGAAAAAAATTTACTAATAAAAAGTATTACAGACACACTGGTCATCCAGGTGGAATTAAAGAGTCTTCTCCGTCATTTTTAAAAGAAAAAAACAAAACAGAGGAAATTTTAAAACTTGCAGTTAAAAGAATGTTACCTGGTGGGCCTCTAGCAAAAAAACAGCTTACGAAATTAAAAATTTACAATGGTGAAAAACATCCCCATGATGTTCAAAAACCAAAAATTGTAGAATTTGATAAATTAAATAAGAAAAATATTATTAAATAATGGAACAACAGAATCAAAATATTTCAAAAGTTAAAAAAATTAAACTTAATTTTAAAGATAGCAAATACGCTACAGGAAGAAGAAAAAGATCTATAGCTAAAGTTTGGGTAAAAAAAGGTTCAGGAAATATTCACGTTAACGGAAAAAAAATGAACGATTATTTTAAAAGACCTGTTCACCAAATAATTGTGACAAGACCCCTTGAAATTTCAGAAGTTGCTTCTAACTACGATGTGAAATGCTCTGTAAGAGGAGGGGGACTATCGGGTCAAGCGGGAGCTATTATATTAGGTATCTCAAAAGCATTAATTTCTCACGATGAAAATCTAAAGAAAAATTTAAAAAAGGATAAACTCACCACCAGAGACTCTAGAGTTGTTGAACGTAAAAAATACGGTCATAGAAAAGCCAGAAGAAGCTTTCAGTTTTCTAAACGATAATCATTTAAGTTTAACTATTATAAAGGACGATGATATAAGTAATTATGTCTTCACAAAAAAAAATTAATATAGCTCTAATTGGAGCCACTGGATACACTGGTTTGGATCTTATTTTGATGTTATCAAAACATCCTAAGGTAAGTATAAAATATCTATGTGCAACAAAGAACATTGGTAAAAATATTACTTTTTTTGATAAAAGAATTAAAAAAAAATTACCAAAAATATCGACTGTTAAAAAAGTCAAGTGGAGAGAACTTGATTTAGTTTTTTTATCCTTACCTAATGGTGAAGCGCAAAAATTAATAAATAAAATTTATACAAAGAATGTAAAACTTAAATTTATTGATTTATCAGCAGACTTTAGAATTATCAAACCTAAAACTTATGAGGAAAATTATAAAATAAAACACAAAGCAAAAAATTTAATAAAATATTCTCATTATTCAATACCTGAGTTAAATAAAAAAATTGATAAGAAAATTAGAATCATATCAAACCCAGGTTGTTATCCTACTTCAGTGCAAATACCACTCGTTCCATTAATCAAAAGTGATTTAATTAAAAATTATAATATTACTATAGACTCAAAATCTGGTTATTCTGGTGCAGGTAAAAATTTAGAAAAAAAGTTTACACATAAAAATTTATACAAATCTACATTTGCTTATAGTACTAAAAATCATAGACATATATGCGAAATAGATCAGCAGTTATTTATTCTCACAAAAAAAAAAATTGAATTTTCATTTAATCCTCATTTATTACCTACTTTTAGAGGAATTTTATCTTCAATCTATTTAAATACCAAAAAAGGGGTTTCGGGTAAAAATTTAAGAAATATTTTATTAAAATTTTACAAAAATTCGAAATTTATAAAAATACTAAAATTAAATTCTCCTTTAGGATCTGGTAATGTTTTAAACACTAATAATTGTGAAATATCTATATGTGAAACAAGAATTAAAAATAAAATAATTGTTCTTTGTGCATTAGATAATTTAGTTAAAGGCGCATCTGGTCAAGCAATACAAAATATGAATATTTTGTTTAAATTTCCAGAATATTTAGGATTAAGATGAAATTATTTTCCTTAATATTTATAATTATTCTTTTAACAAATTGTAGCAAACCAAAAACAGTTTTAATTTGCGGTGATCATATATGTATCAATAAAACTGAAGCCGAACAATATTTTGAAGAAAATCTTTCTATAGAGGTTAAAATAATTGATAAAAAATTAAATAAAGATGAAGATTTAGTGGAGCTAAATTTAAAAGAAAATTCTTCTGATGGCAAAAAAATAAGTATTTCTTCAAAACAAAATACTAAAAATTCAATAAAAAAGCTTTCAAAAAAAGAAGTTGAAATAATAAAAAAAGATATTCATAAAAAAAATAAAAAAAAAATAACTAAAAAAATTATTAAAAAAGATGATAAAACAATCAATAAAAAAAAAACCAAACAAATTAAATTAAAATCTAATAAAAATGTGAATAAAAAAAGTAAAGATATTATTGATGTTTGTGCAATTTTAACCAAATGTAATATTGATGAAATATCTAAATATTTAATTGAAAAAGGAAAAAATAAGAGTTTTCCTAATATAACTAAAAGACAATGAATAAAATGAGAAAATTAAACATAGCAATAATTGGGTTAGGAAATATCGGAAGTTATTTATTTAAATATTTAAATGAAAACAAGAAAATTTTAACTGAAAAAAATAATTGTTTACCAGTTGTAAAATTTGTATCAGCTAAAAATAAGAATAAAAAAAGAAAAATAAAAATAACTAAAAATCAATGGCTTAATAATTATTTAGATGCAACAAAACACAAAGATGTTGATTTAATAGTAGAACTAATTGGCGGTGCAGAGGGTCCGGCAAAAAAATTAGTTTTTAATGCTCTTAAAAATAGAAAAAATGTTGTTACTGCAAATAAAGCTCTGATTGCAAAATATGGAGATCGACTAGCCAAAATAGCAGAAAAGAATAAAGTAAACCTTGAATTTGAGGCATCAGTATGTGGCGGTGTTCCCATTATCAGATCTTTGAAGGAAGGTTTAATTGCTAACAAAATATCAAAAATTTATGGAATATTTAATGGTACATCAAATTACATACTTTCATCAATGGATAAAGAAGATAAAAATTTTGATGAAGTATTAACAAAAGCTCAGAAACTTGGCTTTGCGGAAACTAATCCTGCAGCTGATTTAAATGGTGACGATGTATCTTCTAAGTTAAAAATTTTATCCTCTTTATGTTTCAACTCTTTTTTAAATAATAATATCTACGTTGAAGGAATTAAACAGATAGATAAAACTGATATAGATAATGCCAATAAACTCGGTTACAAGATTAAACTTTTAGGTTTTGCTGAACTACTGGATAATAAAATATATCAAAGAGTTCATCCAACATTAATTAAAACAAACTCATATGTAGCTAGCATAGACGGTGTATTAAATGCAGTTATAGTTGATGGAAGACCTGTCGGTCAAAGTATAATTCAGGGTGAAGGGGCAGGTGCTGCAGCAACAACATCAGCTTTGATTTCAGATATTTCTTCAATAATGCGTGGAAATATTAAATTTCCTTTCTCATTATCTGATAAAGAAAGAAAGAAACTAAAATTTCAAAATTTAGATAAAAGATTATTTTCTGCTTATTTACGATTTGAGGTTGAAGATAAGCCTGGAATACTATCAAATATTACTAATATTTTCTCTCGAAATAGAGTATCAATCAAAAGATTAGTACAAAATCCTCATAAAAACAAAAAATCATCTTCAATTATTATTATCACACACAAATCAGAGGATAGATTTTTACAAAAAACTCTTAAGGAAGTTGATAGAAAAAATTATGTTAAGCATAAATCAAAGTTAATAAGAATTGATGAGTAATTTATGTCAATTGATAAAAAATTTTTAAATTTATTTACTAAAGTAACTGAAAAAGCTGCCATTGGGGCTTCTAAATTTATTGGTAAAAAAGATAAAATTGGAGCTGATAAAGGAGCAGTTGATCCAATGAGGCGAGAACTAAACAAAATAAATATGGAAGGAACAGTCGTAATTGGAGAAGGAGAAATGGATGAAGCGCCGATGCTTTATATTGGTGAAAAACTTGGGACTTTAAATGGTCCAAAATTTGATATTGCTGTCGATCCACTAGAAGGAACTAAATTTACTGCTAATGGAGAACCTAATGCATTTTCAGTTTTAGCTATTTCAGAACAAGGAGGGTTATTATCTGCTCCTGATACATATATGGAAAAAATTGTTGTAGGCTCTAATTTACCAAAGAACATAATGGATATAGATTACGGTGTCGAAAAAAATATTAAATTATTAGCTGAAGCTAAAAACAAACAAATCAATGAATTAAATGCATGTGTTTTAAAAAGAGATAGACACAAGCATATAATTGAGATTTTAACTCAAATGAAAGTTAAAATAAATTATATAACTGATGGTGATATTGCTGGAGCTTTAAGTGTAATAGGAGAAAATCCAAAAAACGATATTTATTATAGTACAGGTGGAGCTCCTGAAGGCGTAGTTGTTGCTGCTGCTCTTTCTTGTTATGGTGGCCAAATTCAAGGCAGATTAGTTTTAGATGATGAAGAAAAGATTAGAGCAAAAAAACTTGGTATCAATGATTATAATAAAAAATATAACATTGAAGATATGGTTAAGGGTGATGTAATTTTTTGTGCAACAGGAGTAACTTCGGGGGATTTAGCAAAGGGCGTAAAAGACTTAGGAAATGAATTTGAAGTTAATAGTTTTGTTCTTCATAAAAGTAAAAAAATAATAAAGTCAGTAACTAATATATACAATAAATGAACTCACTTTCATTAAGTGGCAAAAATTGGATTCTAAAAAAATACAATCAAGAAGATTTATTTTTTCTGAAAGAAAATTTTTCATTAGATGAGATTACCTCTAAACTTTTATCAATTAGAAAAATTAAAAAAGATGAAGTTGAAGGCTTCTTAAATCCTTCAATTAAGAATATTTTACCTAACCCTCATAATTTAATTGATATGGAAAAATCTACACAAAGAACTGTAGAGGGAATTTCAAAAAAAGAAAAAATAGGTATTTTTGGCGATTACGATGTTGATGGCGCTACCTCAACAGCGCTACTGGGAAATTATTTTTCAGAATTAAATCTTAAATATGAGATTTATATACCAGATAGAAAAAAAGATGGTTATGGACCATCAATCAAAAGTTTCCAAGAATTAATAGACAAAAAAGTAAAAATAATTTTCACAGTTGATTGTGGAACTTTATCATTTGAAGCAATTAATTTTGCAAAAAAAAATAAAGTTGATGTTATAGTTTTAGATCATCATCAATCCGAAGTTAAATTACCAAATGCGTTTTCGATAGTTAACCCTAATCGTATAGATGATAAATCTAATCTGCAGTATCTATGCGCTGCAGGTGTTGCTTTTATGTTTTTGGTGTCTTTAAATAGAGAATTAAGAATTAAAAATTGGTTTTTTATAAATAATATTAATGAACCAAATTTAATTAATTATCTAGATTTAGTTTCTTTAGGTACAGTGTGTGATGTTGTTCCTTTAATTGGATTAAATAGGGCCATTGTAAAACAAGGATTAAAAGTTTTAAAATCAAAAAAAAATTTAGGATTAAAAACGCTAATAGATATTTGTAGGATTGAATCTAACCCATCAATATATCATCTAGGATATTTGCTAGGACCAAGAATTAATGCGGGAGGTAGAGTGGGTAAATGTTCACATGGTGCTAATTTATTATTAAATAAAGACCCTAAAAATTCTTTTAAATTAGCATCTGAATTAGATCAGTATAATAAAGAAAGACAAATGTTTGAAAAAGATCTTTTAAAAAGTGTCCTAAATGAAACTAAAGATTTCTCTAAAGATCCCGTATTAATTTTAAGTGGTAAAAATTGGCATGAAGGAGTAATTGGAATAGTTGCTGCTCGTTTAAAAGATAAATTCAATAAACCAGTAATATTAATTTCTCTAAATGGAGATATTGGAAAAGCATCAGCAAGGTCTATAGTTGGTTTTGACATTGGTTCAATTATCATAGCAGCGACACAAGAAAAAATTTTGTTAAAAGGTGGTGGGCATAAAATGGCAGGAGGGTTTTCAATACAAATCGGAAATATAAATAAATTTAGAGATTTTGTTTTTAAAAAATTTAGAGGTGTTAATGAAGATATAAAAAGTGAAAAACCATTATTATTAGATAGTATTATTTCACCATCTGCTGTAAATTTAGAATTTTATAATAAAGTTTTCTTATTGTCTCCATTTGGCTCAGGTAATCCAGAACCAAGATTTGCTATTGAAAATGTAAAGACTATTATTGGGAAAATTGTAGGGGAAAAACATATAAAATCTGTTTTAATAGGTGAAGACGGATCCACTATTAAATCCATTGCTTTTAATGCTACAGAAAACGACTTAGGAGCCTACCTTTTAAAAAAGAATAATAAACCATTTAATATAGCTGGAAAATTATCCCTAAATGAATGGAAGGGGCAATCAAATGTAGAGTTTATTATCGATGATATTTCTG
>MDTG01126874.1_pt1 | contig 16701 bp, 20 predicted proteins | sample 811421 | NCBI WGS metagenome assembly MDTG01 (sample SAMN05326645, study PRJNA326480) | marine metagenome | isolation source: seawater | place: Pacific Ocean: South East | collected 2011
AAGGGGGTGGGGCGGGCTGGAGCTTGACCCGCGGGTAATGCTCGATCTGCAAAACGTGTTTGCAGAACAATGCCTGTCCACCGCGTGGGTGTTCGGTGTGCTGTCGGTGCAGGCGTTTCTGCTCGGCCGGCTTGATCCGCGCGCGCAGGCCGATGTGTGGGGTGACAATCCCGACATGCTGGTATCCTCGTCCTTTGCGCCTGTGGGTAAGGTAACGCCAGCCGAAGGCGGGTTCCGCATCAGCGGGCGGTTCACCTTTTCCAGTGGCAGCACTTATGCCGGGTGGGCAATGGTTGGGGGGATGGTGCCTCCTGCCGAAGGATCGCCGGCACCGCAGATGCGGCTGTTCCTGGTGCCACGGTCCGATTACCGGATCGATCAGGTGTGGGACACGATCGGGCTTCGCGGCACTGGCAGCAACGATCTGCTACTGGAAGACGTGTTTGTGCCCGAGTACCGCTCCTATGCTCCTGATGGTGGCCTGCTGCCACTGGCCGGGGATGCGGGGCTGGATAACATGTATCGATTGCCCTGGCTGCATATGTTTACCAGCATGGTGGCCAATGTCGGGGTCGGGGCAGGGCGTGCGGCGCTGGCCAGCTTTACCGATGTGACGCGCACACGCAGGGGTGGTCCAACCAATGCCGCCTCGCGCGATCACCCGGCGTTTCTGGCGGTGATCGGGCGTGCGCGGGCCACGATCGACATGCTCGATCAAAATGCCAAGCAGAACTTTTCCTTGTTGCTCGACAAGGTCGCCCGCGACGAAGTGCTGCCGCTGGAGCAGGCGCTGGTGCTGCGTTCACAGCTTACCGGATCGTTGCGGCAGATCGCGGCACTGGTGGATGAAATGATGTTGCTGCTGGGCGGGCGGGGCATTCGCAGTGACGGGCCATTGACGCGTATCTGGCTGGATCTGGCTGCTGCCAGAGCGCATCCGGGCAACGACCCCGGCATGATTTACGGCCAGCTGGCCGGAGAAATGCTCGGCAGGGGTAGCGCTGCATAATCCTGACGCCGGGGCAATCGTACCGCTTGTCTGTTCGTAAAGAAGCAATAGCCCTGCGGGGCTGCAGGAATTTTGGCCGTGACAGCTGCGGTCAGCCAGCCATCCAGCCGCCATCGACGGGCAGGATCGCGCCGTTGACATAATATGCCGCATCCGACGCCAGAAAGAGCGCGGTATTGGCGATCGCTTCCGGCCCGCTTGCCCGTTCGCACAAGGCCATCACCGGGCCAGCGCGCGACAACCCTTCTTGATCGAACGCGTCGAGACCCTTGCCATTGGTAATATTGGTGTCGATCGCACCGGGACAGATGGCGTTGCAGCGAATGCCTTCATTGGCATGGCTCCAGGCGATGCTGCGCGTCAGGCCAACCACCGCGTGTTTGGAGGCGACATAGGTGGCGCCCGCTGCCGCGCCCCGCAAACCGGCAACCGATGCGGTGTTCACGATAGAGCCCTGCTGAGCCTTGCGCATATGCGGCAAGACCGCGCGCGAAACGAAGAATGTGCCGGTCACATTGACTGCGAAAACGCGGTTGAACAATTCGGTCGAGACATTCTCGACGAACGAGATGTCATCCATGATGCCGGCATTGTTGCATAGGATATCGATCTTGCCCCACTGCATCATCGCGGTATCGACGAACCCGGCGACAGCATCTTCGTCGGCGATGTCTGCAATGGCGGCGATGGCCTTGCCGCCTTTCTTCTCGATCATCTCCGCGGTTTCATGGGCACGTTCGGCGATAATATCGTTCACCAGAATTTGTGCGCCCTGCTCTGCAAAGACCAGCGCCATGGCTCTGCCTATGCCTGAACCGGCCCCGGTGATCACAGCGCTGCGGCCTTCGATATTCGGCATGGCCGACCCGGCTCTTGCAAGTTCCATAATTCCCTCTCCCTATTGTACCTGTCGTCATTATACTCTTCGTCAAACAATTGTTCGGCGATCTGCCTAGATCGCGTTGACCGTTTCGCCTCGCCACGGCGCGGGGGCGACCGAGTGCCCGCCGTCGCAGACCACGTTCTCGCCATTGATGAAGCCAGATTCGTCGGCTGCCAGAAACGCTGTCAGTGCGGCGATATCTTCCGGTTCGCCATTGCGCGTGCTGAACGATGCGTCGAGTGCTGACTTGAGCGTGTCGGGCATCATTTCCCTGGCCTTGCCATGCGCGATGAACCCGGGGCAGATCGAATTGCAGCGCACACCCTGCTTGCCATACTGAACCGCGGTATTGCGCGTCAGCGACAAGACCCCTGCCTTGGCTGCGGAATAGCTCGTCAGCCAGGTATCGCCGACCAGCGCGGAACCGGAGGATATGTTGACGATGGCGCCGTGCGTCTCGAGCAGATGCGGCAGCGCCGCCCTCGTCGCAATGAAGACCGCGCGCAGATTGGACGCAATAGATTTGTCAAAGGTGGCAATCTCTGTTTCGAGCACGGTCCCGTCGAGCGGGGTGAGCGAGGTGTCCGCAGCGTTGTTCACCAGCACATCAAGCTTGCCGAACTGCTGAATTGCCTGCTGGACCATCACCTCCACCGAAGACTGGTCATAGGCATCGAAAAAGGCCGCTGCAGCGCCGCGTCCGATCTCCCTTGCGACGCGTTCGGCCCCTGCAAGATCGATATCGGAGACCAGTACCTGCGCACCTTCGTCTGCTAGGCGCCGCGCAATCGCGCTGCCAATACCGCCTGCACCCCCCGAAACGATGGCTACCTTGCCTGTCAGTCTCTGCATACGATGCTCCAGATTATGTTTGGCGGCAGCAGAAACGTGGCACCGGGCAATGTCCCCTTACTTTAGATGGGTGCGGGAAACCGCGTTGCATCGGCAATGGCATAATACGCCAAAAGTCAACGCAGTGTGACGACGGCAAGAGAGAGATGGAGATTGGAATGGCAAGCCTTCCCGCAGATCCGGTTGCAATGGATGAAATAAGCATCCCCCCGGTCGATCCGATGCATCTGGTTCCGCGCCCTGACCATGTGCCGGAAAACCTGGTCTATCCCTATCCCTATATCCTGGGGGCGACGACCAAGATGTCCCCGCATCGTTTCATCCCGGACATTCACGCAAACGCCCCGGAAGTTTTCTGGGCGGAGCGGGTCTATAACGGGATCAGAGGGGCCTGGGTGCCGCGCAAGCTGGAACATCTGCATCAGGTCTACAACGATAACGAACACTTCTGCGCCCGCGATTTTGCGCCGTTTTCCAAGTTGCTGGGCGAAGACTGGTATCTGGTCCCGGCCGAAGCCGATCCGCCGATTCACGCCACCTTGAGGACGATGGTCAACCCCGTCTTCACGCCCAAACGGATGGCCAAGCTGGAAGAGAAGATCCGGCAATATGCGCGAGATTACATTCTTGCATTCCGCGACAAGGGCGGCTGCGAGTTCATGGCCGAGTTCGCGTTCGAATTTCCGATCAAGGTGTTCCTGGAATTGATGGGCCTGCCGCAGGAACGGATGAAGGAGTTTCTGGAATGGGAGCATAAGCTGCTGCATACCCCAGACTTGCAGGAAGTAACCAAAGGCACACGCGCAGTGGTGGATTATCTGCGCGAACAGATCGAGGATCGAAAAAAGAACCCGCGTGACGACCTGATCAGTTTTGGCGTTGGCGTCGACAAGGATGGCCGGCACTTGTCAGAGAACGAGCTGCTGGGGTTCTGCTTCAACCTGTTCATCGGCGGTCTGGATACTGTTTCAACCAATATCGCCTGGCAGTTCTGGCATCTGGCGCAACACCCCGAAGATCAGCAGCGGCTGCGCGATAATCCTAAACTGATCCCGGGTGCGATCGATGAAATGATGCGCCGTTATGCCGCTGTTTCGACTTCGCGTGAATGCGTGAAAGAAACCATGATCGGTGACGTTACCGTGAAGCCGGGCGACAAGGTGCTGCTGCCAACCTATCTGGCCGGGCTGGACCCGGAAGCGTATGAAGATCCGCAGCACGTCGATCTGGAACGCGGTGCGCGCCATGTCAGCTTTGGCTATGGGCCGCATCTGTGCATCGGCATGCACCTTGCCCGCCGTGAAATGCGGATCGCACTGGAAGAATTCCTCACCCTGGTGCCCGAATTCCGCATCGCACCCGATGCCGAGATTTCCTATTTTCTTGCGGCAATCATGCAACCGATCGAGCTGCCGCTGGTATGGGAGGCCTGACACATGACACGGATTACCTACCGCGCCGATGACGGCACCAGTTTCGAACGCGATGCCGAAGACGGAATGTCCGTCATGCGCGCGGCGCTGGAAACTGATGTTCCCGGGATCGCGGCGGAATGCGGCGGATCGGCGGCCTGCGCCACCTGTCAGGTTATGCTTGATGCCGATTGGGTCGCAAAAGTACCACCCGCAGAAGATCTGGAAAGCTCCATGCTGGACGAAGAGGATGAAGCGACGCATATCCGCTTGTCCTGCCAGATCGTGGTGGCGCCTGAACTTGACGGGTTGATCGTCCACATCCCGGCATCGCAGTACTAGCGGTTCGAGCGGTTCTGCGATTCTCCACCTCGTCTTGGGATCTGCGTCTCACGATGAGGGCAAATGGCCGGATCGGGCAAAAGCGATAAACCCGGGGCGTTGGCCCCCGCCAGATCGCGCCCGGCAATATAGCCGAAGGTGAGGCTGAGCGTGTTGTTGGCACCATTGGCCGGCGGAATGCCGCGCCATATGGAATTCATGTCCAGCCCGCAGGCATACAGGCCGAGCACTGGCGCGCCTTCGGAATTGAGCACGCGGGCGCGGCCATCCACGCGCAAGCCCAGCGTCGTGGTGGCGTCACCCGGGTTGATTTTCACCGCATAATACGGCGCTGTCGCAATCGGCCCGACGCAAGGGTTGGGCTGATGGCTGAAATCACCGATCGAGCGGTCGAATGCGTTTCCGCCCTTGCCGAAATCTTCATCAATGCCGGTTTCGGCAAAAACATTGTTCCGGGCCACGGTCTGCTCAAGCCCATCGGGATCGCAGCCGATCTTTTTCGCCAGTTCGCGCACGGTAGGCGCTTCGATGATATAGCCCACTTTCTTCAGCCTTCTCAGGCGCAGGCCGCGGGGCAAGACAGCGCCAAGGCCGTATTTCTTAATTGCCGCCGCATCGCACACCAAATGTGCCGGGACAGCGCCATCGCGGTGCATCGTCTCGACAAAGTTCAACGATGCTTCGTCGCCGAACCGCTTTCCTTGCTTGTTGACGATGATGTAGCCGGGCTTGGGCCGGTCGAGGAACAAATGCGGCCACCGGCGGGTAGTGCCATCCTTCTGCGGGAACAGCGAGATCACGGTCCAGGCCGCGTTCTGGATATTGCCTTCGTCCATTACTGCGCCTGCATCGATTGCGGCGCGGATGCCATCGCCGGTATTACCAGGCGGCATCAGCGATATGTGATGTTGGGCATAGGGGATGTGCTGTTTGCGCATCTCCGGGTTTTGGGAAAACCCACCCGATGCCAGGACCGCGCCGCGCCTTGTACCAATGGTCATTTTCTGACCATTGCGTTCAACATGCACGCCGACGATGCGGCCGTTCTCATCCTTATCGAAGCCGGTCATGCCGGTTTCGTTCCACAAGGTTACCCCGGCATCCAGGGCAGAGCGCAACAAACGCCCCGCCAGGGCATTGCCCATTGCTAGCCGGGTTCCGCGTGAATAGCCCAAAAGCCGGTCTTTCGCGGCGCTGGCCACCATCCTGGTCACGTGCCATGCCGACTTGAACGATTTTGTCGGGTCCAGCACATGTTCCATGTCGGGCAGGTCAATCATCATGCCGCCAGGCGCGTTGAACTCCGCCAGCGGGGGGCGCAGCTTGCCAAAATATTCGCCCAGCTTGCGACCGTCAAAGGCGGTTGGCGACAGCAGCCTGCCATCCTGTGATGCGCCCGGTTCATCAGGATGGTAATCGGGCGAGAATTGCGCGACGTAGAAATCCACCTCCGTTTCGGCCAGCATGTAGTCCAGCATTGCCGGCGCGTTTTCCAGAAACGCATCGAGCACATCCTTGCGCAACGTCTATCCGACGACTTTTTCGACATAGATGCGCGCTTCGTCGATCGAATCTTCGATCCCCTGATTGCGCGCGAGCGAATTGGCCGGAACCCATGTGCCGCCGCCGGACAGAGCCGTGGCACCACCGAAATACTCGGTTTTTTCAATGAGCAGAACTTTCAGCCCGCGCTTTGCAGTCGTGATTGCAGCGGACAGCCCAGCGCCACCCGATCCGACGACAACCACATCATAGCCCTTTGCCATGGTGACATCCCCACTCGATTTGCCTAGCGGTCTAATGCCGCGATCATGCATCACTGTGTTGATCGTGTATCCGGCCGCGCCTGTCGCACGGCAGGCATGGTAATAGGGAAACGTGCACCAATATGGGGCGGTAGTAAGCTTTCTGGGGTCCGTGATGACATTTCTAAAATTACACTGTCGTTGCTATTGGGCGGTGCAATGACCAGCACAGATAGCTCAGCCGCCGGCCGCAAGCCGCGCGATCCATCCCTTACGATTAAGCGAATTCTGGATGCGGCACGCACCGAATTCGGCGCCAACGGCTTTGATGGGGCAAAGGTGGAACACATCGCGCGTCGTGCCAAGGTCAGCAAGCAACTGGTGTACCTGTATTTTGACGGCAAGAAAGATCTTTATAATGAGCTGGTCAAAGATATTTCGCGCCATGCCTATAGTCGATTGCTGGCGATAGATTTCGACAAGCTTGAGCCGCGCGATGCGGTGCGGACCTATATCGAAACGATTTACGACCTGTTTCTCGAAGACCCGGTGGTCGGTGTGGTGACAATCGATCAGAGCCTGCATGGCGGCGAACATGTGAGCATGCCAACCGAAATGCAGCGGATTCAGGAACGGCTTCGTTCACGTATGGCCGACGTGATGGAACGTGGGCGTGAAGCCGGGGTTCTGGGCGACCATGTCGATCATATCGGGCTTGAATTCATGAGCACGATTATCGTTTCGGGCTGCGTGTCGTCACGAACCATGTTCGAAAGGTATTCGGGGCAAACCTCCGATGAAAACCCCGGCATGTGGAAAGACTACGCCGTAAATTTCATCATGCGTGCGCTCAGGGCGTGAACTGGCGCGGGAGGTGATGTTCTGCGGCTGTAGCTTTCGGGCGTACGGTAAGGGCCAGTCTATTCTGGCCAACCTGCAAAACCCGCCCATAAAAGCTCAGCGATAAGGGCAGGCAAACAAGTCACGGTCAAAGCCGCGCCGCCGAACCCGGCAAGGGTGGCGGCGGCGTATTTTCGTACATGTCAGACTTTGCAGATGCGTATCTAGCGTATATCGTGGTAGTTCAAGCTGGTAACAACCCGGCCGCTGTTATCCGAAGCTGACAGGGTATCAGCCGGAACGGTGACGATCTTCATGCCTTTGATCACCGTCACAGCGGTCGGCGCATTCTCATCACCAAGCACCCGGTCGATGCGACCGACACGCCGACCGTCGGCGGACATCAGTAACATGCCGCGGCGCAGCTCTGGCATTTCGCTACTTGCCTGGTCGGCAACGGCCTCTTCCGCTTGATCCTGCGCGAATGACGGCGTCGCGGCAATCATGCAAGTCGCCAGTGCGAGTGTCTTCAGAATTTTCATTTCTACGTCCCTTTATCGAAAAATCTAAACTGATCCTAGAACGAGAAAGGAACTGTTGCAGGGAATTTCCAGGCCTGCTGTTCGACGCACCGTCAAGAAATTTGTCGGTTAGGCATGCTTTGGCGGGCCGCTGCACAGGCCAGCACTATATGGGATTGATCTCATCTGCGAAGAATGGCTGATGTGATACAAGGCCGCCATCGCAGCTGATCGCCTGCCCGGTCACGAATGAAGCATCGTCAGAGGCAAAAAATGCCACCATGCCAGCAATATCCTCGGGGATTCCATTGCGATTGAGTAGCAGGTGACGCTTGGTCATCACGGCATATTCCGGCATCTTGGCTTCGAGCTCCGGATCAAGAATCAGCCCCGGCATGATGGCGTTGCAGCGAATGTTTTCGCGGCCATGCTGGGTGGCAATATATTTTGTCATCACGAGGATTGCGCCTTTGGACGACCCATAGGCGATACGCGACGTGTCCCCTGCCGCAGCGGCATTGGATGACGTGTTGATGATGGAGCCGCCGCCCTGACGGCGCATATGCGGGATCGCGTGCTTGCAGGCGATCATATAGCCGCGCACGTTCACTTCCATCGTGCGGTCCCACACGGCGACATCGGTTTGCACGGCGTCGCGGTCCCGTTCAAGAAACGCCAGGTCGAGCAGCGCGGCATTGTTATGCAGAATATCAATTCTTCCGAAATGATCCGCGGCACGGGCGATCATTGCAGCGATGGAATCGGGTTCACCTGCATCGAATTGAATTGCGATGGCGGCTTTACCCAGCTCGTTGGCGACACGTTGCGCCGCCTCTTCGCTAAGATCGGCGATGGCGACATTGGCACCTTCCTGAACCAGCCGGCGGGCGGTGGCGGCTCCGATTCTTCCGCCGCCGCCAGTGATTATCGCCGTCTTGCCAGCTAGCCTATCTTGCATGTCTCTCTCCAGTTGTCATTGAGTGTAGAAGCGAAAACCTTCTGGCGTGGCGCGCCAAGCCGCTGATCATTCGGCCATCACGCGGTCATTTGCGATTGATCGAAACCGACCGTCTGCGCGCTGTCGAAATACTCCGCCGCGCTGCTGATCTTGCCGTTGTCCACCGTGAATACGAGGCAGGCGGGCATGTTACACACTTTAAAACCATCCGGGCCGTCGGCATCGATGCGGTGCTGCTGCAGCCAGCCTTCGCTGGTGGGCACCCTTTTGATGTTGCTGAAACGTACCGATACCTCGGAAAAATACTTGGTGAAGAACGCCATTGCCTGTTCGCGCGACAGTGTTTCATCGCTGAAATTGTACCAGATTGTGAAATCGGGCGAGAGCAACGCATCGAGCGCGTTCATATCGGCTCCGGTAATTGCCTTGCCGAAACGCTCCGACAAATCATTGATGGTATCTGCGTCGGTCATGCGGGCTCTCCTTGTGCGAAATCTATAATCTGGGCATTTCGCTTCGGGATGACAGGCGCCTCAAATCGTGCATAATCGGACCTGTCGCAGGACAGGTGCCTGGCCAGAAGGTGGCCGGGATTATTATGCATCAAAAAGAATTCGTCAGGAGAGTTTGTCGTGGCTGTTGATCGGGAAGAGGCAATGCGCCTCGCGAAATTCTGGGCCAGTGTTTCTGAAGAGCACAATGTCGAAAAGTTTCAGACCGTCCTGCATGACGATTTCGTCATGTGGTACAATTTTGATCCCAACGATCGCACGCGCGCCGAGTTTATCCAGACTCTGAAAGATGCGCATGCGATGTTCGAAGACCAGAAAAACGAAGGCCTGCGCATCACAATTACAGAGGACGGATTTGTCCTTCAGGCGACCATGACGGGCGTGCTTGATGGCCAGCGAATATCTTCGCCCTATTGTCTGGTTGCGACAATAAAAGACGGGATGGTTATTCGCGGGGATGAGTATTTCGATACTGCACAGTTGACCAAGAAAGCTGGACGCCCTGGGGAAGGGATGGTCTGAGGCGGTGTTTACGCGCCGTCAAGTTGTCGCCTGCCGACAAATACGGTAACTACAGCTATAAGCCAGGCAACAGCATGGCAGTAGCCGGGACAAAGCCCGGCGCTGGCCTTGCCTAAGGTGCAAAGGAGCAGAGGATGGAATTCCAGCAGCCAGATGCGGGAAGTTTTGATGTTGGCACAGGGCCGCTTGCGCCTGATCCAGATATCATGGAAACAGGTAAGGTCGATCTTGGTGTCTATTATACGCAGGACCGTTTTGAGGCAGAGAAAGAGGTGTTCGGAAAGGTTTGGCTGAATATTGCCGAAGCGTCCGAAATCCCCAATCCGGGTGACTGGGTTGTGCGCGAGGTTGCCGTGCGTTCTTCATCCGTCATCATCGTGCGCGGCAAGGACAATCAGATCCGTGCGTTCCACAACATCTGTTCGCACCGCGGTATGAAGCTGGTGTGGGATGACAAGGGGCGCGGCGGCAAGTTCTCCTGCCCCTATCATGCATGGATATACAATTCAGACGGCGAACTGACGAACATTCCCGACGAAGGCTGCTTCCCGCATGTCGACAAGAAGGAAAGCGGCCTGTCGCCGATCCGTTGCGATACCTGGGAAGGCTTCGTTTTCATCAATCTTGACAGTGAAGGCACGCAGTCGCTCGGCGATTACCTTGGCCCGGTCAAGGATCGGCTGAAGAATATCCCGTTCTCAAGCTATCCTTACACGGCGCGCGTGGGATCGATGATCGATGCAAACTGGAAGCTGGCGATCGAAGCCCAGTGCGAAGCCTATCACGTGCGCGCGCTGCATTCGCGCACGGTCAGCAAGATGCTGTCGTCCAAGGACAACCCTTATGTGCATCCGCTGCATACCGAATTCCTTGGTGCGCACCGGATGAATTCGGTTCCGCGTAACCCCGATTTCGAACTGTCGCCGGAAAAGCTGGTGCAGGCGTTCTCGTTCATGAACGCCCAGCAAATGGTGATCGAAGATACCGGGTCGCAGGATCACCCGGATGAAACCTTTGCCACGCATCCCGATGTGAATGTGGCCGGATCGAACCTGTGGGGTAACGATCAGTTCGTTCTGTACCCGCACTTCATTTTCCACATGTCGATCGGTGGTTGGTGGCTGCACCGCTTCTGGCCAATCGCGGCGAACAAATGTTACTGGGAAGCGGTCTATCACTTCGAACGGCCGCAAAGCCTGCGCAACCAGATGGCCGTGCAATATTCGCTGGCGCTGAACCGCGACACGCTGATGGAAGATAATCTGGCGCTGGTACAGCAGCAGGAAGTCATGGAAAGCGGTGCCAAGAAGATCGTCCAGTTTGGCGGTCAGGAACTGCTCTGCAAGCATCTGGCTGCAGTGTCCGAAGCAGTCAGCAATGACATCCATCCGCAGGCAATCGCAGCGGAATAATCCGTCTGTCGGAACATGGATGGCGGCGTGAAGATGACGCCGCCATCACCATTCTTAATAGTCGATAGAGTGCCAGCCCGTCGGCCAGAGATAATCGCCCGACGTGACGAATAAGGCATTCCTGCGGGGCGACGCTGTTTCTTGTTGGCGTCAGAAGAGGGGGCGTATGGATCTCGGCATTGAAGGCAAGCGTGCGATGGTCACCGGCAGCACCTCGGGAATTGGTGCATCAACGGCCAAAATGCTTGCGGCAGAGGGTGTCAAAGTCATTATCAATGGTCGCAATGCAGAACGCGCCGAAGCGGTGCGTTCGGAAATTGAGGCCAGCGGTGGGCAGGCCGCAGTCGCGCTTGGCGATCTGAGCAGTGATGCATCAGCCGATGCGGCGATGACGGCGGCGATGAGCGCATTTGGCGGCATCGATATTCTGGTCAATAATCTCGGCCAGTACGAACCGTTCGTGCAAAACTGGACGGATGCAACCCCGGAACAGTTCGCTGCAACTTACGAAGCCAACCTGATTGCAGCAGTGCGCACAATCCGCGCCTCGCTCGATGGCATGAAGGCTGCAGGCTGGGGCCGGATCATCAATATTGCCAGCGGCGCCTACAGCGATCCGCCGCCCGATTTCCCGACCTATGGCCCGTCCAAGGCGGCGCTTGTCAACCTGTCGGTAGGCTTGGCCAAGTCGCTTTCCGACACCGGCGTTACCGTTAACACGATCAGCCCCGGCAACGTGCTGACCGAAGGGCTGAAAAGCAATCTGCCGCGCATTGGCGAAGCAAATGGCTGGCCCGAAACCGATATTTACGAGCTTGACGCAAGATTTGCCCGGCAGTGGCACAGCCTTGTGGGCCGAACGGGCCGGGTCGAGGAAATCGCGGCGCTGATCTGTTTTATCGCCAGCATGCATTCTGCCTATATCACCGGCACAAATTACCGGATCGATGGCGGATCACACGCAACGCTCAACTGAGCGTCAACCAAAATACACATACGCGGATCCGCGGGAGAGAACTGACATGAAGCTTGAAGGCAAGGTTGCGATCATCACAGGTGCCGGCAGCGGGATGGGCGCTGAAGAAGCGAAGCTGTTCGCCGCCGAGGGCGCCAAGGTCGTGATTACCGATATCAATGGCGATGCCTGCAAAGCGGTGGCTGACGAGATCGGTGATGCGGCAATCGCAATTGAACACGACGTTGCCGACGAGGCGGGCTGGGCGCAGGTTGTCGCCAAGACGCTCGACGCGTTCGGCAAGATCGATGTTCTGGTCAACAATGCCGGCCTGACCAAGGCCGACACGTTCGACAACACCGATGCTGCATTCATGCGCCGGATGCTGGACGTGAACATTGTCGGTTCCTTCCTCGGCATGAAAGCGACGCGCGAGGTGATGCGCGACAATGGCGGCGGCGTGGTGATCAACATCGCCTCTGGCCTGGCATTCACCAGCCTGCCCGGATATTTCGCCTACGGCATTTCCAAGTGGGGCGTGCGCGGCATGACGCGGCTGGGCGCGAAGGAATTGTCGCCCGACAATATCCGTGTCGTTACTGTTACGCCGGGGGCCATCGAAACACCTTCTCTGGTGCCAGCCGTGCGCGAAAACGCCAAGGATCTGATCCCGATCGGCCGTGTGGGCGGGGCGGACGAATTTGCCCGCGTCGTGGTCTATATCGCCTCCGACGATGCGAGCTATATCTCCGGCGCCGAGATCATGGTCGATGGTGCGATGATCTGTTAGGCGCGGGGTATTCATCATGGACCCGCACGATAATCGGGCCATGAGATAACGTCAGAGGAGAGCGACGAAATGGCCGAAGCACCGCCACCGATTGGTATTGTCCCCAAGGCAGGCATGCCGTGGGATCCAAATGAATTCACGGTCGAGATTCTCAACGATCTGATCGCGCCGTGGAACCCTGATATCCGCATTGCCAGTATGAGGGTGCTGGAAAACAAGGCCTATGGCGATGGCATGGTATCAACCGCCGCGCGGGCCCTGCTGGAAGTGGAATATGCCGATGGTGCGCCCGCTGGCCTGCCGCCGCGGATCATTTTGAAACTGGGCCGTTCGCCCGATTTCATGATTGGGCCGCTGTATCAGAACGAAGTCCGCTTTTATAATGTGCTGCGCCCGGAGATCACTGACATCAACGCGCCGCTGACCTTGGGCGGGGCTTATGAACCCGAAAGCCAGCAATTCGCGCTTCTGCTGGGTGATCTCACGCTGGAAGATGCGCGTTTCCCCAACGTGCTGAGCGAAGTGACACTGGACGAGGTGCGCGCCCTGCTCGACACGCTGGCAAAAGTGCATGCGCGGTATTGGCAGAGCGAACGTTTCAGCGGCGATCTGGCCTTCCTCGAAACGCATTGCGAAGGGCCGCTGGCTGAATTCATGCATGGCTTTGTGCCAATGGCGATCCAGCAGGAAATCGACACCGAAAACTTCAAGCGCGAATTGGTGGCGAAACTGCGCACCAGCGGTGATGAACTGCGCGATATGGTGGCCAAGCTGCATCGCCACCAGCAGACCTTGCCGCAAACCTTGCTGCACGGCGATACGCATGTCGGCAACACCTATCTGCTGCCCGAAGGGCGTGTCGGCCTGCTCGATTGGCAATTGGTGGTGCGCGGCCATCACATGCACGATGTCAGCTATCTGGTGACCACTTCGCTTTCGATTGCCAACCGGCGCGAGCACGAACGCGATCTGATCGCCTATTATCTCGAACGGTTGAAAGCCCACGGCGTAGCCGATGCGCCCAGCTTCGAAGACAGCCTGACCGAATTTGGCCGCTGCCTGTCCTGGGGCGTCTATATCGGCTGGCTCACCACAAATATCGCCAATTATGGCTGGGAGATCTGCGTGCTCAACCATCTGCGGCTGACCACGGCGTTTGAAGATCACGATACAGCCAAACTGATGGCGGCGATCGATTAAGGAAGCATGCCCATGACACTGGAAGAACTGTCTGCCATCGAGGCTATCAAGCAAGTGAAGGCACGCTATTGTCACCATATCGACCTGAAGGAATGGGACGAATATGCGGGGCTGTTCACCGTTGATGCCAGGCTGAATACAGACCGGGCGGTTTCGACACGCGGCGAAGATCCCGTTCCCCAGCCAGAAATTCGTGGGCGGGCTGCGATCAGGAAGTTCATGCCCGAACTGCTCGATTCGGCGGATACTGTGCATCAGGTGCATATGCCGATTATCGAGCTGACTTCCCCCACCAGTGCCAAAGTGATCTGGGCGATGGAGGATATCGTCAGGATGTCCGGCTTCCATCTGGAAGGGCGTGGCCATTATCGTGAAGAATATGTGGTGGACGATGATGGCGAATGGCGGATTGCATCGCTGCATCTCACGCGCACCTGGCTCAACATCGTTGAAGGCAGCCCCGCCGGGCCAGAAGGCCTGTTTGACGATGAGACCTGAACTGATCCTCTAGGAACATCTGCCTATGCGTGCTGCCGTCTTCCGCACCGAAAACCGCAAACTGGCGGTTGAGAATGTGCCCGATCCTGCGCCGGGCGCCGGACAGGTTGTGATCAAGGTGCATCGCTGCGGGATTTGCGGCAGCGATCTGCATATGGCCGAAGGGCACACATTTTCCTTCGACGATGGCGCGGTGCCCGGCCACGAAGTTTCCGGCGAGGTGGTGGCGACCGGCGCCGGGGTAGAGCGGGTGAAAACCGGCGACCGGGTGGCGGTGCTGCCGTTCATCAGTTGCGGGCAATGTACCGCCTGCCTTCAGGGCGATCCGATGGGCTGCGGGCAGGCACGCATCATGGGATCGGGCGGCGTATCAGGGGGCTATGCGGAATATCTGCTGACCAACGAGATCTGGTGCGTCAAACTGCCCAAGTCACTGAGTTTTGAAGATGGCGCATTGGTCGAACCGCTGGCGGTTTCGCTGCGCGCGGCACGGGTTTCCGGCATCAAGGCCGGTGACCGGGTGCTGGTTATGGGGGCGGGTGCGATTGGCCTGGCGGCGGCCTATTGGGCGCGCCAGTGCGGGGCCAGCAGCGTGGCCGTTTCCGCCACATCGACCAGGCGCCAAGAAATGGCGATGGCCATGGGCATTGATGCGTTTGTGATCCCGGAAGAAGGCCGCACCCTGGCGCAGCAAAGCGAAGAGGCGCTGGGCGGCGCTGCAGATATCGTGTTCGAGTGTGCGGGCGTTCCCGGCTCGCTCGATCAGGCGGTATCGGCCGTGCGCCGCCGCGGGATGATCGCATCGCCCGGCTTTTGCTGGACGCCAGACAGCTTCACCCCGATGATGGCGATGCTGAAAGAAGCCACTATCAAATACACCAATGTGTATGACACGCGCGAGTTCGAGATCTGCGTAGAGGCGCTGGATAACGGCAATGTCGAACCGCGATCGATGATAACCGATGTCGTCAATCTTGATGGCACACCGGATGCTTTCGAGGAATTGCTCGGCCGAAACAACCAATGCAAGGTGATGATCAACCCATGGTAGCGGAAACAATTCTTCCCCCCGGCCCGATGCTGACCTTCCCCAATTTGCGGCATCACCAGATCGCCTATGTCACCACCGATATGGATGAAGCGCTGAAGCGGATTGACGATGCATTTGGCCTTAACCAGTTCTTTTTCATCGATACGCAGGCACAGCCGACGCATGAAGGCTAGGCCGCGCTGAAAATTGCGCTGGTACGCACGGCGGCGACCGAGCTCGAAATAATCCAGCCGCTTGGCTATAACGATGCCGTGTGGTCCGATCCGCTGCCCAAGGATGGCAGTTTTGCGATGCAGTTCCACCATCTTGCCGCCACCGTGCATGGCACGATGGAAGATTTTGAACGCTATCGCGCCACCTGGGACACTGAAAAGCACCCGATCGTGGTGGATGGCATTGCGGGCGATGATGCCCGCTGGTTCTACACCGATGAAAGGGCCACGCTGGGCCATTTCTTCGAACATTGCTGGTTTTCGCCAAAGCTCACGGCAATGATGGAAGCCGCGGTTCCGACGCAGACGGTCTGCCCGGACGCTGCTTGGCAACAACAGGGGCTGAGCCGCACCGAACTGTCAGGCCCGCGCCCAGTCCGGTTCAGCCCCGGCCTAGGCCCACACGCAGGCGTCAGCTGGCGCTGACGGGCAACAGCGTCAGGCCTTCTGGCGGCTTGGCAAGCACAGCCATGATCGGTGCAAACGCCTCCTTGCCCAGCGTTTCTCCGCCCTGTTTGTGCTGCTCGGGCGATTGCCAGCGTTCCAGAAAGAAGAACCGGTCAGCCTGTTCTGAATCCTGATACAATTCGCACCCGTCGCACCCATCCAGCGGTGCCGCCTTGGCGGCCAGATCCAGCAAGGCAGCCTGCAGAGCGGGGCCTTCGCCTTTGCGAGCAGTCATCACGTAATGGCGCACGATCGGCATTGTATCTTCTCCTGTTGCGCACATCCCGTCTAACATCGGACGGTCGTGCATTTCTGATGCCTTGTCCTCTTGGCAATGGCCCTGTTCGTCAAGCCGGGTTTGTGGACGGGGAGGATAGTTGGATCTGCTGAATACTCCGATCGCCCAGCCGCATTGGCAACCGTCACCAATCAATTTGCCGGACTGCGCAAAACGGGTTGCTATAAGCGCGGCAAAGGCGACTCGCCCGGTTGAGGCGGAGCCAGTTTGAGGAGAGCAGCAATGCTGGGTTACGAGAAGAC
>MDTG01180524.1_pt1 | contig 16701 bp, 13 predicted proteins | sample 811421 | NCBI WGS metagenome assembly MDTG01 (sample SAMN05326645, study PRJNA326480) | marine metagenome | isolation source: seawater | place: Pacific Ocean: South East | collected 2011
TAATTTTATTTTGTTAAAATTTATATTTAAATTACTTTCATTTTTATAAAAATTATTATTATAAACCAGTTTAAATGGTAAATTAAATACTTTGCCATTTAAAATAATATTATTATGATTTTTTTTCTCATCAAAAAATAATCTGAAATTTTTTACGTTAACTATTGAAATAGTTGTGTTATTTTTATCTTGTAAGAAAATCTTGCTCTTTAAAATTTTAATTTTATTTTTAATACTTTTCAATAAAAGTTTTTTCAAATTATCTTCATCACGAATATAAATATTTGAATTAATCATTTTTATCAATTTTATTTCAAAATCATTTTTTTTAAAAAAATTACTTTGAGAAATATAAAAATTCATATTTTTTATTTGAGCGATTTTTAAATTTTTTTTATTATTTTGATATATAACTATATCTTTAATATTAAAATGAGGCTGGGGAAAAAAAGTATATCTTAAGTTTTCTAATTCTATAGAATTGGAATTAAAAATTGATTCTATTTCATTTTCTAATTTTTTTTGAATAATCTTATCATTATATAGTGCTGGTATTGACAAATAACATAAATATAAAAAAGTTAATGTAAATATTACTATTACAGTTTTGTTTGATTTTAATAGTTCTTTGGCTTTAAATGGAAATCTTCCAGTTAATTCTTCTAAATTATATTTTTTTTTAAATACTTTAATATAGTCTAAATTTTTCATTATCTTTTTTGCTCGATTGTTTTATATAATAATTTATCAATATAAATGAAAAATATAGATTATTTTAAAGAATTAAATACTTCTCAAAAAAAAGCAGTGGAGCACCTTGATGGACCGCTCCTAATTGTAGCTGGTGCAGGATCTGGAAAAACAAAGGTATTAACAATCAAAATTGCACATATAATTGAAAAGAAAGATATTTTCCCAAATCAAATTTTAGCTGTAACTTTCACAAATAAAGCTTCGAAGGAAATGCGCGATAGAGTAAGTAAAATTATAAATAAAAAAACCACTGATCTACCATGGCTTGGAACTTTTCATTCAATTAGTGCTAAAATTTTAAGGAAGCATGCAAGAGCAATCGGATTAAATTATAACTTTTCAATTATAGATCAAGATGATCAATTAAGATTAATAAAAAACATTTGTAAGTCTGAAAATATAGATATCAAAAAAATATCTCCTAATTATATAGCAGCAATTTTTGATAAATGGAAAAATACTGGATGGTACCCAGAAGATGTCATATTAAAAAAAAATCAATTTTTAGAAAAATCTTTTTTAAAAATTTATAATATTTATCAAAAAAAACTCTTAGATTTAAATGTTTGTGATTTTGGGGATTTAATTTTGCACTGTGTAAAAATATTTCAAAAAAATCCTGATATAGAAAAAATGTATTCAAAAAACTTTAAATATATATTGGTTGATGAGTATCAAGACACTAATCATATTCAAAGCAAATGGCTGGGTCATTTAACTGTTTATAATAAAAATATATGTTGTGTAGGGGATGATGATCAATCTATTTACAGTTGGCGCGGTGCAGAAATAAAAAATTTCTTGGATTTTGATAAATCCTATAAAGATACAAAAATCATAAGACTTGAAAAAAATTATCGTTCAACTCAAAATATTTTATCCTCTGCTTCAAAATTGATAGAAAATAATAAAAATCGTGTGGGTAAAAATTTGTATACTAGTGGTGAAGAAGGTGAATTGGTTTCAGTTAATTGCTACAGAAATGGTAAAGATGAAGCAATATATGTTGGGGATAAAATAGAAAATTTAAAAAAAAAATATTCATTAAATAATATTGCTATCTTAGTAAGAGCAATTTTCCAAACTAGAGAATTTGAGGAAAGATTTTTAAAAATAGGTTTGCCTTACAGAATAATTGGTGGTGTAAAGTTTTATGAAAGAGCTGAAATAAAAGACTGTGTAGCGTTTTTAAAAGTAATTTTTCAAAATAAAGATGATTTATCTTTTGAGAGGATTATAAATGTTCCAAAAAGATCTATTGGAGACGCAACACTTAAGCAAATTAGTGAATACGCAAAAAAAAATAAAAATTCGCTTGAATTTGCTTCAAAAAAACTAATTGAGTTAAATCAAATAAAGCCAAAAGCAAAATTGGGATTGGTTTCGCTATTACAATTATTAGAAAAATGGAGAATAGATCATACTAATAAAATAAATCACATTAAACTTCTTCAAACAATTTTGGATGAGTCTGGATATAGTCAAATGTTAAAGAATAAGCAAGATTTAGAAAATGAAGGCAGGCTTGAAAATATAAAAGAATTACTAAGCTCTATGAAAGAATTTGATAATTTAGAAAGTTTTTTAGAACATGTGGCTTTAGCTACATCTATTGATAAAGATTGGGAAGGTAAAAAAGTAAATTTAATGACAATGCACGCATCAAAAGGTTTGGAGTTTGATGTTGTATTTTTACCCGGTTGGGAGGAAGGTCTTTTTCCTCATCAAAAATCAATTGAGGAAAAAGGAGAGGCTGGCCTTGAAGAAGAAAGAAGGTTGGCTTATGTTGCGATAACAAGATCAAAAAAACAGACAAACATATCATTTTCGATGAATAGATTTTATCAAGGTGATTGGATTGAAAGTATAGCTTCAAGATTTGTTGACGAATTGCCTAGTGAAAATATAAAAAAAAACAATATACAACAAGAAAATGATGACTTTGATTTTAATCAAGATATAGAATTTGAAAATGAAATTAAAAGTCCTGGATGGATAAGATATCAAAAAAGAATTAAATGATAAAAAAAAAAATTAGTAAACTAATAGAATTAAATAAATTATATAATATCGACGGTTATATAATACCGAAAAATGATAAATATTTTTCAGAATATGCTTTTCCCGATAGGTTAAAAATAATATCAAATTTTAGCGGCTCCGCAGGTTTCGCAATAGTTTTAAGAAAAAAAAACTATTTATTTGTTGACGGTAGATATACGCTTCAAGCAAAAATTCAAAGTGGCAAAAATTTTAAAATTTTTGAAATTCCAAAAATTTACCCTTCATCAATATTTAAAAATAGTAAAAATAAAATAAACATTGGATTTGACCCAAATCTTTTTAACAATCTAATATTAAAAAAATACTTTGGTAATAATTGTAATTTAATTCCAATTAAAAAAAATCTAGTTGATAGTATCCAAATGATAAAAAATAAAAAAAAAGATAATTTCTTTTATAATTTGAGCCATCGAGTTACTGGGGAAAAAAGTACTTCCAAAATCAAAAGATTAATTAAAATACTTAATAATAAATCAATAGACAATATATTTATTAGCGCTCCTGAAAATGTTGCCTGGCTCTTAAATTTAAGAGGAAGTGACAATCCTAACAGTCCAATTCCAAATTGTAGAGCAATAGTAAATAAAAATAATCAAATATTTCTATTCTCTAATTTATTAAAAGTAAAAAAAATAATGAAATTTCCTATATATAATAAAATAAATTTTAGAACTGACGAGCAATTTTTTTCCGTTATTAATAATTTGAAAGGAAATAGCTTTTGCATTGATAAAAATACCTGCTCAGTTTTTTATCAATCATTAATAAATTCAAAATTTAAAATATTGAGTCAAGAAGACCCATGCTACGATTTAAAATCAATTAAAAATAAATTAGAAATTCAAAATATGGAAAAAGCACATATTTCTGATGGAGTAGCCCTAACAAAATTTTTATATTGGATAAAAAACAACAAATTATCAAAATTAAAAGAAATAGACGTAGAAAAAAAATTAGAAGTTTTTAGGAAAAAAAATAAAAATTATTTATATCCAAGTTTTAATACTATAGCAGGATCTGGACCTAATGGTGCAATAATACATTATAGAGCAAATAAAAAAACTAATAGAAAAATTAATAAAAATGATCTTTTGTTATGTGACTCAGGAGGGCAGTACAAATTTGGAACTACTGATGTAACAAGAACAATTTGTTTTAAAAATCAAAGTAAAAGAATAAAAGATATTTTTACTAGAGTGTTAAAAGGTCATATAGCCGTTGTAACTGCAAACTTAAATAAAATTAATAAAGGTTATGCTTTAGATGAAATAGCGAGGCATTGGTTAAAAAAAATTAATTTAGATTATGGGCATGGAACTGGACATGGTGTAGGTTTTTTTTTAAATGTTCATGAAGGTCCTCAGTCAATATCAAAATATAATAATGTAATTTTAAAAAAGGGCATGATTGTAAGCAATGAACCAGGCTATTATGAAGAAAATAAATTTGGTATTAGAATTGAAAATTTAATTTATGTTGAAAACAAAAAAAATAAACTTTATTTTAAAAATTTAACTTTTGCTCCAATCGATACAGACTTAATTGATTATAATCTTCTCAATAAAAATGAAAAAAAATATCTTTCATTTTATCATTTGCAAACATATTTAAAAATCTCAAAATATTTAAATAAAAAAGAAAAAATTTGGTTACAAAGCCTAATTTAGTATTTTTTTCCAATCTTTTTGACTGATTATATTTATTTTTAATTCTTTTGCTAAATTAACTTTTCTGTTAGTTGGCTTTTCACCCAGTATTAGATAATCCAATTTTTCACTTATAGTACTTAATATTTTGCCTGAATTTCTCTCTATAATTGATTTTGCTTCAGCTCTGCTCATTCCCTCTAATTTTCCAGTGAACATAAATGTTTTATCTTTAAACTTTCCACTTATTTTTTTTTCTGATTCAATTATAGTTATGTAATTATTTAATTCTTTAATAACATTTAAATTTGTTTTATTGGAAAAAAATTTTTCTAAAGATTTTATTTGTGTTTCGCCAATTCCATCTATATTTAAAAAATAGTTAAAATCATATGAAGATGATATATTAGATAAATTATCAAAATTTTTTATATATTCTGAAATTAACTTTGCGTTTTCTTGTCCAATATGTCTTATTCCTAATGAGAAAATTAGTTTATCCAAAGTAATTTTTTTAGATTTTTCTATTGCGTACCTTAAATTATTAACTGATCGTTTTCCCCATCCTTCAAATTGTTCGATTTTCTTGTAATCTAATTTAAATATATCTTGAGGTAGTTTTATTAATTTTAATTCCCAAAATTTTTCAACTACTTTTTTCCCTAAACCATCAATATTTAGTGCATCTTTAGAAATAAAATGTTTAATTTTTTCTATTGCTATTTTTTCACATTCATAGCTTTCGGAAGTACATCTTTTTACAGCATCATATTTTTTTGTTTGGGAATTGTATTCCTTAATAACTTTTGAGTTACAGGAAGGGCAATTTTTTGGAAAAAGAAATTTTTTTGAATCTTTTTTTCTTTTTTTTAAATCAACAGAAATAACATGTGGAATAACATCTCCTGCTCTTTCTATTTTCACAGTATCTCCAATTCTTATATCTTTTCTATTTATTTCATCTTCATTATGAAGTGTTGCATTTGAGACAACAACTCCACCTATATTAACAGGTTTTATCTTTGCTACTGGAGTTAAAGCACCTGTTCTTCCAACTTGAATATCAATATTAAGTATTTTTGAAAAAGAACTCTCTGCGGAAAATTTATGAGCTATAGCCCATCTTGGAGCATTTGCTACAAAACCTAAACGTTTTTGAAGTTCAAAATTATTGAGTTTATATACCAGTCCATCTGTATCATAATCCATTTCAAATCTCTTATTCTCGAATTCTTTATGATTTTTAATTAATTCGTCTAAACCTGATATAACTTTATTAAATTTACTTATTTTAAAACCCCATTTATTAAGTGCTTTGAGTAAATCTGATTGTTTAAAAAATTTGAAATCTTTAAAGTAGCCAAATGAATAGGCAATAAACTTAAGTGGTATTTTTTTTGTTTCATCTGGATTTTTTTGTCTTAAAGATCCAGAGGCGGCATTTCTAGGGTTTGCAAAATTTTCTTTTATATTTTCAAAATCTTTATTATCAATAAACACTTCTCCTCTAATATCTATATCTTTTGGGAAATCTTTAGAAAGTATTTTTTTTGGTATATCACTAATTGTTTTTAGATTTTCAGTAATAAGCTCTCCTTGGCTGCCATCACCTCTTGAAAGTCCAGATACTAAATTACCCTCCTTGTATGTTAATGATGCAGATATTCCATCTATTTTTGGTTCAACACTATACTCTAGTAAAATTTTATTTTTTATATTTAAATAATTAAATATTTTTTTTTCAAAGTTTTCTAAATCTATTTTATCAAATGCATTGGAAAGTGATAACATTCTTACTCTGTGCTTTTCTTTAATAAAATTTTTTGATGGCTTAAAACCCACAATATTTGATGGTGAAAATTTTGAATTTAGAAAACTATATTTTTTTTCAAGTTCTATTATATCATTCTTTAATTTATCATAATTACTATCTGAAATTATTGGTTTATTCTTTTGATGATAAAGTAAATTGTGTTTGTTTAATTCTTTAATTTTTACAAGATATTTTTTTTTAATTTCACTTTTTTCCATAATTAGAACAATGACTTAAACTTTTCTAATAAGCTTTTTTTGTTCTTTTTAATTTTTGATACTGGGTCAGAATAATTCCTATTATAAATTTTATAAGTTTCTTTATACCATTGGTTAGATTGGTAATTATAACCTAATACGCTTGCATACTTTTTTGACTCATCAACTAATCCTAATCTGTAATATATTTCTACTAATCTATGCAAAGCTTCTGGCGTATATACTGTTGTGTCGTAATAAGTTACGACTTTTTTAAACCTATTTATGGCTGCAATCCATTTTTCTTTATCAAGATAGAGTCTCCCAATGTACATTTCTTTTGCTGCTAAAATAGTATCAATTAATTCTAATTTGTAACTAGCGTCCATTGCAAAATCAGAATTAGGGTAATTGGCGATTATAAATTTAAATTCACTTTTAGATTTTAACAAAGGCTCCAAATCTTTTTTTTCATCTACAACTGATTCAAAGTAACATATTGCTCTCAAAAAATGTGCGTAAGCAATATTCTCATGGTTAGGGTATTTAAGTATAAATCTATCTACTTCTTCAATTGCAGCAGCTAAAAAATTTAATTCATAATAAGCATAAGCTGACATAAGTATTGACTGTGCTGCCCATGTTGATTGTGGATAAAGTATTTCAGCATCATTAAATTTTTTTGCTGCAAGTAAATTATCTCCTTCTTCTAAACCTTTAAGTCCTTCTTTATAAACTTCGATCATTTGTTTTTCCAAATCTTTCTCTACCATTTCATCTTTTTGTTCTTTACCTGATTTACATTCCGTTAATATGAACAAAATTATAAAGCACAAAACTCTAGAAAAATTTGACATTAATTATTTCTAACAGAAATATTTAAAATACCCAATTATTTATATTGTTGATTTAAGCTATAGATTTAAGGAATTGAGTTCTCATCAATTCGCTAGGAACTTTATTGTCTTTAATTTCAATTAATGAATAATTTTCTTTATTGGAAAATACTTTTCTTAAAAGTTCATTCGTTAATTTATGCCCACCATGAACGCTTTTAATTTTTCCTATAACTTTAAAGCCTGTCAAAAATAGATCTCCTATACAATCAAGTATTTTATGGTTTACAAATTCCTTTTTATTTCTTAATCCGCCATTATTCATTATGCCGCTACCTTTTACGACAATTGCATTATCTAAACTTCCGCCCTGCGCAAGGTTCATTCTTTTTAATTTTTCAATATCTTCATATAAACAAAAAGTTCTCGAGTTAATAATTTCACTTAAATCATCTTCGTAAACATTAATTTTATTTCTCTGCTTATTAATTAAGGAATTATTAAATTTAATTTCAAAATCAATTTCTAAATTAATTTTATTAGGTTGTATTGACATCTCTTTAGGTCCATCTTTTATTTCGACTGGTTTATTTATCTTTATAACTTTAATTGGTGAATTTGATTCTTTAATTCCAGCTTCATCAATTTTTTCTACAAACTCTTTAGATGAACCATCTAGTATTGGAACTTCTTCTCCGCTGATTTCTATAATTGCATTATCTATTCCTTTAATAAACAAAGCTGCCATTAAATGTTCAATCGTAGAAACTTTTATTCCATATTCATTACTTACTGTAGTACAAAAATTTGCATCTGATACATTAAATATACTTGGTGTAATTATATTGTTTTTTTTTAAATCAATTCTCTTAATAATTATTCCCGTATTAGGCTCTGAGGGCAAAACATTAACAAATGAGTTTTTTCCATTATGGAGTCCTACACCTTTAAAAGAAAATTTATTTTTTAACGTTTTTTGGTTTAAGATTGACATGCTCAATTTATATGGACTACTATTAAGAAACTAAAAACAATAAATGTTACAATAAAATACGATTTTTATTTAAAAAAATTAAACATTTTTTCAAAAAATCCATATTTGTCTGATCTTTTTGGCACTAAAGTTACTTCATTTGGCTTATCTATAAAAATAAATTTATAACCTGAATCACAAACAAGAGTTGTATTTTCATTAAAAAAATTTAATTCCTTAAAATTATTGAATTTACTATTAAGAGTTATTGAATTTTTGTTTAATATTTTAGACCCCTCTCCAGTAAAAACTAATATAGAATCATTTGAACTTTCGATAAAATCTAAATCATTAATATTCTTGAAGATTAAATTTATTATTTCATCAATTCTTGCAAAAACTACATTTTTTAATAAGTCAAACTGTATTTTGTTATCAAGGACAATGCTTGGAGAATTTTGATTTTTATTACCGTTTTCTTCATTTTTTGCATCTGAAAAAGTTAAATTTAAATTGCTAAGACTTTTTTTTATTTCTTCAGCATCATTTAATGAAATTTTAAATATTTTAGAAATATCTTTAGTTATATGATTGCTACCAAGTTGTAAGTATTTAATTAATTTTAATTTATTTTTTTTATAAATTACTAAACAACTTTTTTCATAACCAATATCTAAAAAAAATTTATTTTGATAACTTTCAAATAAGTCTTTAAAGCAAAACGATTTAACATAGCTAGTACAATAAATTTTTTTAATCGAAAGATATTTGGTTTTAAGTTTTTCAAAAAGTTCATCAAATATTTTATCTGGTAAACAAATAAATTTAGCTTCAAAAATTAATTCATAACAGTAAAAATCTTTTTCTGGGAAAGTCTCAAACTCTTTTTTATCAATAATTACTTTTGTTATAATAAAATGTATAATTTTAATATTTGAATAATTATTTTTTATTAATGAGTTAGTAATGTCTAATAAATGTTTTATGTCATTTGATTTAACTAACCTATTGTTAAAATTTTTCTTTAATCCTATATCGACACAAAAAAAATCTGGGGTATCGATCATAATGTTTACATCATTTAAATGAGTGTTTTGATTTTTTTCTAATTTTTTTATTAATTTGTGAATTTTCTCACTAGAATTTTCAAAACTAAAATTATTTTGACATTCTTCATCTAAAAAGAATTTGTTATTTGGATTATCGTTATCAAATGATCCAATTCTTAACTTCGAAAATCCATAATCTAAAATAGTTTCAAATCTTTCTTTACTCATTTGAAAAAATAATCTGATTTGGAACCCTTAAATCAATTATGTTATTTTGTTCCCTAATATTTTCTTTTAAGATTCTATTAAGAATATTTATAGCACTACTAATATTTTCTCTAGGCAATTTAATTGTTAACTCATTATTCAATTTAAGATCCCATCTTTTGCTTGGAAAATAATAATATTCTTTAATTTGCCCTAAATCAAACTTTGAATTATCAATAATATTTTTTAAATTAAAAAACTCTTTTTTAGAAAAATTTCCAAATACAACTGGTAGATTATTATTTTTTTCTTCATTTAAATGGGAAATTAATTTTTTATTCTTTCCAATATAAAACTTTTGATTATCTTTATAAACTATTGCTAATAACTTTGTTTTTTCCAAATTAATTTGTACTTTTGAAGGAAAATGTTTTGAAACTTTATAATTTTCTAAGTATTTAATTTCATTCAAACTATTCTCTATATCTTGAGGATTTATAAAAAAAATGTTTTTTCCTATTAAGTAATCTAGTTTTTTTTTTTAATTTTTCATTTTGATCCTTGTTCAGTCCAGTTATTTCTATTTTTTGTACTTTTAATAGTTCTTTTTTACCTTCATTGAATGAAGCGTTATTTATTGTTGATAAAAATAAAAATATAAAAATATAAAAAAATATTGCTGGCTTTTTATCTATTGATTGAAGAGTCATTAATAATCCATTCAATTAATTTGATAAAAGATATTTTTTTGTATTTTGCAATTTCTGGCACAAGTGAAAGTGATGTCATGCCAGGTTGGGTATTCAGTTCTAAAAGATAAAATTTGTTTTTATAAAATCTAAAATCTGATCTAGTAATACCTTTGCAGCCTAAAATATTATGTGCTTTTAAAGCTGTTCTCATTAGTATTTTATAATTTTTGCTACTTAAATTCACTGGAATTATGTGTTTAGTTTTAGCTTTTGGATTATATTTTGCTTCATAGTCATAAAATTTTCTTTTGGGTTTTAATTCGATGGCACCTAACTTAATTTTTCCCATGATCGCTGCTTGAATTTCTCTACCTGGAATATATTTTTCAATTATTATTTCTTTATAATTTGTCAGGTTTTTCATTTTTTTTATTATGTTTGATTTAGTACAAATATAAACATTAACACTTGATCCTTCATTTAACGGTTTAATTACAGCTGGAAAACCAACTTTTTTTTTTACAAATTGTAAAAAATTTTTTTTGTTTAATTTATTTTTAAAACTAAATTTAATATATTTGGGGGTCAAAATATTATTTTTAATAAAAATTTTTTTAGAAATTTCTTTGTCAATAGCTTGGGAGGAGGCAAGGACTCCTGAATGAGTATAACTTATTTTTTCATTTTCTAATATTGACTGAATATATCCATCTTCTCCGTAACGACCGTGCAAAGCATTAAATACAATATGAGGTTTAAATTTTCTTATTTTTTTGACTAAATCTCCTCTAGGCTCAATTATTTTAGTTATAAATTTATTATTTTTTTTTAAAACTTTATGAACACTTTTTGAAGTTAATAAACTAATTTCTCTTTCTTTTGAAAATCCACCTGCAAGAATTAATATTTTTTTTTTCATTTATTCAACTAATACAATCTCCAGACTTAATTTTATTCCCGTAGAATCATAAACTTTTTTTTTTACAAATTTGATAAGTTTTTTCATATCTTTATAAGATGCTTTATTCTTGTTTATGAAAAAATTACAGTGCTTTTCAGAGATACTAGCATCACCAAAATTTGTGTCCAGTGGAACTGATGATTTAATAAGTTCCCAAACTTTTTTATTAGTTTGATAAATTGGATTTTTAAATGTACTTCCCCCTGTTTTTATTCTTGTTGGTTGAGCTTCATTCTTTTTAGATTTTAGTAATGACATTTTTTCACTAATTAATTTTTTATCCTTAATTTGTCCTTTTAAAGATGCACTTAAAAAAATTAAATTTTTTTTTAAATCGGTCTCTCTATAATTAAATTTGATCTTATCTTTTGGTATTGTAATAATATTTCCAGATGTATCAATTGCTTGAACCGACAAAATAACATCTTTAAATTCTCTACCAAAACAACCGGAGTTCATTCTAATTCCTCCTCCAATGGTACCTGGAATACAATAAAGAAATTCAAACCCACCAAGCTCATTGTCACATGCAAATTCTGATAGTTTTTTATCCTGCGCACCGCTTCCTGCTATAATTATTTCATTATTTAAAATTGACAAATTAGAAAAATTTTTTCCTAGTTTAATTATTGCACCTTCAAATGTACCATCTTGGATTAGCACATTTGATCCTGCGCCTAAAACAAATATTTTACCCCTATTATTGTATATTTTTAAGAATTCAATTAAATCACTTAAATTTTCTGGCTTAAAAAAAATCTTTGCTTTTCCTCCGATATTAAACCAGTTGGCTTTATTGAGGTTATGGTCAAAAAATACTTTGCTTAAATTTTTTTTTGAAAAATTTTCTATATCTTTTAAATTCATTATAAAAGCTTTGGTAAATCTCTCATCCAGCTAGAAATAGAACCTGCACCCATTCCTACCACAATTTTATGACCATAAATATTTTGTCTTACAAATTTAGCAAGTTGATATTGATCCTTTATAAATATCAATCTAACATTTGATTCATTAATTAATTCATTTGCAAAACTTAAATAAGAGAATCCAAGTGAAATATTCTCTCCTGCCTTATAAATTGGACAAAGTAATACTGTATCTGCATTTTTAAAAGCTCTAACAAAATCTTTACGTAAATTTTTTAATCTAGAAACTCTATGAGGTTGAAATACACATATAATTTTTCGATCTTTGTATACTTCTTTTACTCCGTTCAGAACCTCTTTTATTTCTGTTGGATGATGAGCGTAATCATCAAAAAATAAAGCTTGTTGAAATGTGAATAACTTATTGAATCGTCTTTGAACTCCTTGAAATTCATTTAATCCTTTTTTGACTATATCATCTGATATTCCAATACTACTTGTTATAGCCGTTGCTGCAGTTGCATTCTTAATGTTATGAATTCCAATTACAGGGATTTTTATATTCTTAACTATTTTTACTTTTTTCCCAGGAAGGGTTATTTTTAAATCAAAAGAGGAGTTTTCAATTTTTTGTTTAATATTAAATATTCTATAATTAGATTGCTTATCAATACCGTATGTATAAAAATTTTTATGTTTTAAATATTTTGTAATGTCTTTTATATTTTTGTCGTCAATACAAATAAATGATTTCCCGAATGAAGGTGTACTATCTATAAAATTTGCAAATTTACTTTTAAGATTTTTAAGATTTTTATAATAATCCATATGCTCCTGGTCTATATTTGTGACGATTGAATATGTTGTGGGAACCTGTAAAAAGCTTCCGTCTGATTCATCAGATTCTAAAATACACCAATCACTCTTTCCCAGTTTAGCAGAATTTCCAAGTGAATTTAAAACTCCACCATTAATTATGGTTGGATCAAGTTTTGCTTTTGAAAAAATACTTGAAATTAGAGATGTCGTAGTAGTTTTTCCATGTGATCCTGCAACAACAATATTTTTCATAAGAGATACGATATGACCCAAAACTTCTCCTCTTTTGTAAATAGGAATTTTTTTTTTTCTTGCTTCTTTATATTCGGGATTATTTTTTTTTATCGCTGATGATACAACTAGAATAGTAGATTTTCGAATATTGCTTTTTTTTTGATCTAAAAAAATATTAATTTTTTTTTTTTTTAAACGATCTATATTTTTATTATTAACAATATCACTTCCTTGAATTCTAAATCCAAGACCTTTCATAATTAAAGCTAGGCCACTCATGCCTATCCCACCAATTCCTACAAAGTGAATAATTTCTTCTTTGGCTAATTTAATTTTCATTTATTGTACTAATTAATTTTTGATTTATTGTTTCCCAGTTATTTTGCGAACTTATTTTTTTTAAATTACTTTTCTTTTCAAAGTAATCATTTTTATCATTTATTATAGCTAATAATAGATTTAAAATTTTATTTGTATCAAGTTTTTTTTGTTCTAATAACCAACAACAATTTAAATCTGAAAAATACTTTGCGTTATAATATTGATGATTATCTTTTGCATGAGGAAAGGGAATTGATAAAAAAGGTATGTTAAAATAAATCAATTCAGACAATGCTGAAGCTCCAGATCTTGTAATTGCCAGGTCAATATCTTGAATTTTTTGGTATAATTTTTGATCAAAATTAAATAATTGATAATTTATGTTTAAAGAATCGTAATTTTCTTTAATCTTATTTTTTTCTATTTCGTTAGATGCTTGTTGCAATATATGGAGTTGATGTTTTTTTGATAGTATTTTTATTACTTCTTTTATAACGTTATCAAAAAAAAACGCTCCTTGACTCCCTCCAATAATTAGAATTTTAAAATAAGAAGATTTTTTTTCTGTATTTTTTTTAAATTTATAAATATCTTTTCTTAATAAACGTTCAATAATAACAATTTTATTTTTAAATTTATGGGGAAAATTTATTATATTTTCATGGTAGCAAAAAATTTTTTTTGAAAATTTAAGCATTAATTTGTTTGATCTACCTATGACTGTATTTGGTTCAAATAAGTATATATTTATTTTTAGCATTTTAGCTGCAACACAAAATGTTAATGACATGTGGCCGCCTGTACTAATTATGCTTTCTATTTTATTTTTTTTTAAAAGCACAAAAGCTTTTACCAAAGAAATAAAGAACAATATTATAGACAAAGGGAGAAAAATTATATTTTTTGAAATATTGGGTGTGTCAATAATTTGATAGTTGTATAAATTTTTATCAATAAATTTTGAACCTCTTAGATCTGATACAATTTCAACTTCATAATTAGAATTTAAATGTTCATACAAAATAATAGCTGGTATTACATGTCCACCTGAGCCACCAGTAGTAATTAATATTTTTTTCATAGTTTTAAACTTTTCTTCTTGTTAAATTTAATATTATTCCAGACAAAATAGAATTACTTATAATTGATGAACCGCCATAACTTAAAAATGGTAGTGTCATACCCGTTGTGGGAAGAATTCTAATATTGACACCTATGTGTACAAATGTTTGTAATATTAATAAGGATATTGAGCCCATAAGAATAAGTTTAGTTTTATTATCTTCTTCTAGAGAAATTTTCTTTACAACTTGAAATGCAAAAAATAAAAAAAATAATATTATAAGGAGAACAATTATAATTCCAAATTCTTCTGAAATTACAGACACTATATAATCAGTATGTGCCTCTGGTATCCTATTGTTAAGCGTGCCCTCTCCTACGCCTTTTCCAAAAAAACCTCCGCCAATAATTGCCTCCGATGCTTTCTCTGATTGATAATTGTTCCCAGTAGACGGATCTAAAAAAGAAAATATTCTAGTTTTTATATATTCAAACTTAGGGATAAAATATATTAAATACAAGGTTGAGCCAATTAAAACAAAGAAGAAAGAAAAAAATATAAATAAATTAACTCCTGAAATAAATATCAATATTAGCCAAGTTAACAAAATTAAAATTGATTGACCTAGGTCAGGCTGCATAACTAAAAATACTACTACTGGGCACACAACAAATAAACTTAAAAAATAGTTAAGGTATTTATTTTCATATTTTCCAAAAGTCAGTGCTAGAGCAATAATTACTATGAGAAAAGGTTTTAATAACTCTATTGGCTGGAGTCGAGGAAGAAAAACAATGTCAATCCATCTTCTAGAACCTTTTACTTCAATCCCAATAAAAGGAACAAGAACTAGTAGTAAAAAAAAAATAATAAAAAGTATTCTAGATAAATAGTATAATTGTTTTTGATTTAATATAGAAAAACTGAACAAACAACATAGTCCTATAATAACAAATATAAAATGTTTTATGAAAAAATAATAACTATTAGTCTCCAACTTATCTGAGGCGATTAATGAGGTTGAAACTAATGAAAAAAATAATCCCAGACTAAAAAGGCTTAAAATGATAAATAAAATTGATTTATCTATATTTTTCCACCATCCATAAAGATAATTAAAATAGTATTCTTTATTTTGCATTTATGACTTTAACAATTTTTAACTTTTTAATTAAATAATTAAAATAATTTCCTCTTTCTTCAAAGTTTTTAAAAGTATCGAATGATGCAGCTGCTGGACTAAATAAAATTTCTTTTTTTTTATTAATTTTTTCATGCTTTATATCCCTAACTATTTCTTTTAGTGCTTCTTTAATATTTGTAAATACTCTATATTTTAATCTATTCCTAAATTGTTTTATAAAATAATTTTTATTCTTTCCATAAATATAAACTTTAATAGACTTCAAGTAATTTTTATTTAAATTAAATTTATCACCTTTTTTATACATGCCACCAACTATCCAATAAATACAATTATTTGATTTTAAAAGATTAATACTAGATGAAAAGCTGGTTGATTTAGAATCATTTATAACTAGTAAATTTTTATTTTTATAAATTATTTGCTGTCTAAATTTCAATCCTCGAAATGAATTTAGAGTTTTAAGAATTTTTTTTCTGTTTAAACTAAGTTTTTTTGCAATCTCAAATATAAAAGATAAATTTTGAATATTACTTAAATTTTTAAAATATGGATTTAAAATATCATTTTTTAATTTATCTATTTTATTAATATCTACAAAAATTATTTTTGGCTTTATATTTGTTTTTATTACTAAATTTTTTAAATATGTGTTATCTCTTCCAATATATGCATAACCATTTTTTTTTTGATTTGTTATTAATTTAAATTTGGCTTTTACATAATTTTGAATTGTTTTGTGTCTTTCTAGATGATCGGGATTTATATTCAATATCATTGAATAATCAGTTTTAAAATATTTACTATATTCAATCTGATAAGATGAGGCCTCAATCACATAAATTGTTTTAGAGCTTGTAGAATTTTGATTAAGAACAGGTTTTCCTATATTTCCAATTAATTTTACATTAAATTTGTGATCCCTAAGAATTTCATATAAGAGTTTAGAAGTAGTAGATTTTCCATTTGTCCCTGTAATTGTAATCTTTTTATTTTTAAAATTATTAAAATAAAATAGATCTAGATCAGTTATTATTTTACTTTTATTTTTTAAAAGGAA
>MDTG01030657.1_pt1 | contig 16700 bp, 11 predicted proteins | sample 811421 | NCBI WGS metagenome assembly MDTG01 (sample SAMN05326645, study PRJNA326480) | marine metagenome | isolation source: seawater | place: Pacific Ocean: South East | collected 2011
ACTCCTTCACGCATATTTTCCACGGCACGCCGCGCGCGGTGGAAATCGGGCTGCTGCATGACACCGACACCCGACTTGCCGATGCCATGCTGGCCGATGCCAATGTATTGCTGCCTCACCGCCGGGTTGAGCGCAACGCACCTTATGGTCCGGAGGATGGCGTCACCCATTCGCTCAGGCTGCACGCGCTGAGCCGCCAAATGTCCAACGTCATGGTTGAACTGCGCAACGATCTGCTGCTTGGCAACACGCAGGTTCAGACGATGGCGGATGAGGTGCTGATACTTCTCAAACCCGCGCTCGCACAGCTTCACCCAGAGGGCGAAACAACATGACCCCCAACACTGCTGCCCAATTGGAGAGATGAAACATGCCCGTAAACTTAAGCTTTGACGATCTAAAAGCCCAAATCACATCCGGTGAGGTCGACACGGTTCTGGTCTGCTTTGTCGATATGCAGGGCCGCCTTATGGGCAAACGGTTTCACGCGGGCCATTTCATTGATGGGGCCTACGAGGAAACCCATTGCTGCAACTATCTGCTGGCCACTGATCTGATGATGGCGACGCCGGATGGCTATGCCTCGACCTCTTGGGAAAAGGGCTACGGCGATTATGTGATGAAGCCTGATCTGGCCACCTTGCGCCCGGTGCCGTGGCTGGAGGGCACCGTGATGGTGCTGTGCGATATCCTTGATCACCACACCCATGCCGAGATCCCCCACGCGCCGCGCGCGGTGCTCAAGCGGCAGATTGAGCGGCTGTCAGACATGGGCTATGACGCGATGATGGCGACCGAGTTGGAGTTCTTCCTCTTTGCCAAGAGCTTTGACGAAATTCGCCAGTCGGGCTTTCGCGATCTGGAGCCAATATCGGGCTATAACCAGGATTATCACATCCTTCAGACCTCTCGCGAAGAGCATGTGATGCGCCCAATTCGTAATCACCTGTGGAACGCGGGCATCCCGGTTGAGAACTCCAAGGGCGAGGCCGAGACCGGTCAGGAAGAGCTGAACATCAAATACGCCGCCGCCATGGACACCGCCGATTATCATTCCATCACCAAACACGCGATCAAGGAAATCGCGTTTCAGCAAGGCCACGCTGCGAGCTTTCTGCCGAAATGGCATCAGGACAAGGTGGGCTGCAGTTCCCATGTGCACCAGTCGCTCTGGAAGGATGGTGCGCCGGCCTTCTACGATGCGGATGACAGCCTCGGCATGAGCGATCTGATGAAGAACTACATGGCCGGGATGCTCAAATACGCGCCTGATTTCACTTATTTCCTCGCCCCATACATCAACAGCTACAAACGCTTTCAGGTTGGCAGTTTTGCCCCGACGCGCATCATCTGGTCGGTCGACAATCGCACCGCGGGCTTTCGTCTGTGCGGCGATGGTACCAAATCGGTGCGGGTCGAGTGCCGTGTGGGTGGGTCCGACATCAACCCCTACCTTGCCATGGCCGCGCAGATCGCCGCCGGGATCAAGGGCATCGAAGACGGGTTGGAGCTGCAACCGGCCTTTTCGGGCGATGCCTATCAGGGCGGTGATGCGATGATCCCCGCCAATCTGCGCGATGCGCGTGACGCCTTGCTGGGCTCGACCATGCTGCGCGCCGCGATGGGCGATGATGTCGTCGATCACTACGCCCGCGCCGCCGAGGTTGAGATGGAGGATTTCGCGCGCGTGGTGACGGATTACGAAATCGCCCGCGGCTTTGAGTTGGCATGAGTATTTTTGGAACACTGAAAGACAGGAGCATGTGCCATGAGGCAGAGTCTAAAATGCATATCGCCGATTGACGGTTCGGTCTTTGCCGAGCGGGACACACTATCATCGCAGGCCGCGCAATCCGCAGCTGCCAAGGCCCGCGCTGCGCAAGCCGTATGGGCCGCGCGCCCGCTGCAGGAACGGGTTGATCTGGTGCTGGCGGGTGTGGCCGCGATCGGCGCGATGAACGATGAGATCGTCCCGGAACTGGCGCATATGATGGGTCGTCCGATCCGCTATGGCGGTGAATTTGGTGGCTTTGAAGAGCGCGCCAGCCATATGGCCCGGATCGCTGCCGAGGCTTTGGCCGATATCCCGGTGGGCGAGGATGCGACTTTCAAACGCTACATCAAACGCATTCCCCAAGGCGTTGTCTTCGTCGTCGCCCCCTGGAACTATCCCTATATGACCGCGATCAACACCGTCGCGCCTGCACTGATTGCGGGCAATGCGGTGGTGCTGAAACATGCCACGCAGACCTTGCTGGTCGGCGAGCGGATGGCGCGGGCCTTCCACGCGGTCGGTATCCCCGAGGATGTGTTCCAGAACGTCTTTCTGGATCATGACACGACCAGCACCCTGATCGCCGAGCGCGCGTTTGACTTCGTGAACTTCACCGGTTCGGTCGGCGGGGGCCGAGCAATGGAGCGCGCCGCGGCGGGCACCTTTACTGGTATCGGGCTGGAGCTGGGTGGCAAGGATCCCGGTTATGTGATGGAGGACGCCGATCTTGAGGCGGCCGTTGATACGCTGATCGACGGGGCGATGTTCAACTCCGGGCAATGCTGCTGCGGGATCGAACGGATTTACGTTCATGAAAGCCTTTATGGCGCCTTTGTTGAAAAGGCTGTGGCAATCGTGAATGGCTACAAGCTGGGCAATCCGCTGGACCCCGAGACCACGCTTGGCCCCATGGCCAATGTGCGCTTTGCCCAAGAAGTGCGCGCGCAGATCAGCGAAGTTGTGGCCGATGGCGCGACGGCCCATCTCGACACCTTCCCACAGGATGATGGCGGCGCCTATCTGACGCCGCAAATCCTGACAGATGTCACCCATGACATGCGCGTGATGCGCGACGAAAGCTTTGGTCCTGTCGTAGGCATCATGCCGGTCAAGGATGACGCCGAGGCGATCGCCTTTATGAATGACAGCCCCTTTGGCCTGACTGCCAGCCTGTGGACCACCGATTTGAACCGCGCCACGCATGTTGGTGATCAAATCGAAACCGGCACCGTCTTTATGAACCGCGCCGATTACCTTGATCCCGGCCTGTGCTGGACCGGCTGCAAGGACACCGGGCGCGGTGGTGGCCTGTCGATCATCGGCTATCACAATCTCACCCGTCCCAAATCCTACCATTTGAAGAAAGTCACGACATGAACTTCACTGGAAACTGGTCCTACCCCACCACAATGAAATTTGGCGCGGGGCGCATTGCCGAACTGCCCGCCGCCTGTGCGCAGGCCGGTATCAAGCGCCCGCTTCTGGTGACCGACAAAGGGCTGGCGGGCCTGCCGGTCACGCAAGCCACGTTGGATACAATGGATGCCGCAGGCCTTGGCCGCTCAATGTTCGCGGAGGTCGATCCGAACCCGAATGAGATCAACCTTGAGGCCGGTGTCACGGCCTACAAAGAGGGCGACCATGACGGGGTGATCGCCTTTGGCGGCGGCTCGGGGTTGGACCTTGGCAAGATGGTGGCCTTCATGGCCAGGCAAACCCGCCCGATCTGGGATTTTGAGGACATTGACGATTGGTGGAGCCGCGCCGATGCCGATGTGATTGCGCCGATTATTGCTGTGCCAACCACAGCCGGTACCGGCTCGGAAGTGGGCCGTGCATCGGTGATCACCGACTCGGTCAGCCATGTCAAAAAAATTATCTTCCACCCCAAGGTTTTGCCCGCTGTGGTGATCTGTGATCCGGAACTAACCATCGGCATGCCCGCCTTCATCACCGCCGGCACCGGGCTTGATGCCTTCGTGCATTGTGTCGAGGCTTATTCCAGCCCGCATTACCACCCGATGTCTCAGGGCATCGCGCTGGAAGGCATGAAGCTGGTGGTTGAAAGCCTGCCACGCGCTTACGCCGACGGCACCGATATCGAGGCCCGCGCCAACATGATGAGCGCCGCCGCCATGGGCGCGACTGCGTTCCAAAAGGGCCTTGGCGCGATCCACGCCATGAGCCATCCTATAGGGGCGCATTTTAACACTCATCACGGGACGACGAATGCCGTATGTTTGCCTGCGGTTCTGGACTTCAACGCGCCCGCGATTGCCGAGCGGTTTGACCAAGCGGCCGGATACCTCGGCATCACCGGCGGCTTCGACGGGTTTTGCAGTTTCGTGCAGGGCTTCAACGACAGCCTCGGCATCCCGCGCAAACTGTCCGAAATGGGTGTGACCGAAGCCTCCATCCCCGATCTGGTGGCCGGCGCGATCACCGACCCCTCCTGCGGCGGCAACCCAATCGAGCTGACTGAAAGTGGTCTGGAGGCGCTGTTCAATGCGGCGCTTTAGGCAGCGTACCCAGGGACGGCAGCCATGAAGCGCATCCCGTGGAACCGTCACCTGGATACAGCGGATCCGCTTATACGGCCGCTTGCGGACGTGATCATCCTTGCCGGTCCTGATTTCGATCATGCCGAGGTCGGGGCTGTCATCTCCCCCATGCAGGCCGCAAACGACATCACTAACAAACCGCTTTTTTCATGGCGAATTCTCAGACCAAGTATCGACGACACCTTGCCTGTCAATGCGGTTGGCGTCGAACGTCTTAAAGACATAGGTCAGGTGCATCGTGATACATTGATTGTCATTGCAGGTCATGACGCGATGCGGCCCGGCGACAAAGAGAGCATCGGATGGGTGCGGCGACAGTTTCGCGCGGGCAGCCGGTTTGTTCTGGTGGGCAATGCCCAGATCAGCATGGCGCGCGCGGGTCTTCTGGATGGGCGGGCCATTGCTGTACATTGGGAGAAAATCCAACTCTTCCAAGAGGTTTATCCAAGTGTTCGCGCCGTTGATCAGCTCTATACGCTTGATCCGGTTTTCTCGGCCAGCAGCTGTAGCGACGCGACGATTGAACTGTTTGTGTCCTTGATAGACCTACAATGTGGTAGCGCATTGGTGCGATGCGTACGAGCACGGTTGAACCGGCCTCATTGCAGATCGCTGGACTCGCCGCAATCCATACCGATTTCACAACGCTATGATACCCGCGACCAGACGTTTCTTGAGATTGTTCAAACCATTGAAGACGCGAACGGCGAAGGCTTATGCGTCAATGGGTTATGCCAGAAATTTGGTATATCGCGTCGTAACCTGGAGCGGAAATTCTCAACCTACACCGCAACGACACCGTGCAATTTTATTCGGGACTGCCAATTGCGCAAAGCGGTTCAGCTGTTGCATCAGTCAGATATGCAAGACGTTGATATCGCCGTTGCCTGCGGCTTTCCATCTCTCGCCACTTTCAGGGCTTTGTTTAAACGCAAGTATGGGCTGACCCCCTCACAGTTCACACAAAGCTCGGGGTAGGTCACTCACGCGACTTGTGTCTCCTGAGAGATGGGCACAGGTTCAAAGCGTTACTGTAGCGCATTCAAGCGTGCGGGTGCGTTTAGACAATCTCTTGAGAGCCACCGGCCACAACAAGATGTCCCTCGAGAAGAGGTTGGAACGCGGGACCCGGCGGTGCATCGCAAACCAGAATATCGTTTTTTCGCAGCGAAGGTAAAATCATCGGCGGCAAATTGTCCTCAATCTCAAACTTGGAGTGGTCGAGCCCCAGGATGGAGCGCTTTGAAATGCCGATCATTGCCTTTGAGATATCAACCTCGCACTGATCATAGCCCAGGAACCCAAGCTCGGGATGAACGGCAGAGGCAGACAGAATGGCATATTCCACTGACAGGTTTTCGATTACCTCAAAAGCCGCCTTGTCAAAGGCCGCCCCGTCATGGTTGCGCAATTGGGTGCCGGCCATGAAAACGCGGTTTCCTTCGACCATGGCAAGCGTGTGGGCAATGAAGGCCGAGTTTGTCACGACGCTGAGATTGCGTTTGCGCCGCAAGGCCTGGGCAATGATGCCTGAGGTTGATCCGGTGTCGATGGCCAATGAGCTGCCATCCTCAATCAGGTTGGCAATGCAATCGGCAATGGCCGCCTTCGCCGCCCGGTTTTTGTTCATGCGGGACAGGAATGGTGGGTCCATCATGTCCTGTTTGCTGACCAGAGCACCATGCACCTTTTTCAGAACGCCGCGCTGTTCCAACGGTTTCACGATCCGGCGCACGGTCTGGTCGGACACGTCCAGCATCTGGGCCAGTTCTGCCACCGATACCGTCCCGCGCAAATTGACGGTCTCTAGGATTTCCTGCTCATACTTGGACATTTGACTGTGCTCTTTGCGTTAATCAGGCGACGTTACCTGCTGTAAATACTCCTTAGCGCGAAAACAACAAAATACGCCAGCGTCAAGTGGTTTGTGTTGCTTTCGATGGGGCCAACCTCAACATGCGATGCGACTGGCCCCGTTGCTTAGCTAGCGTCATTTCAGGTCAAGCCCAGCATTTTCTTTTTGTTATTGGCCCATGTGCGGATGATCTGATCTGCGGTCAAGCCGATGAAGGCGACACACAGACCCAACACAATGCCGATGCCCGTCCCTTGTCGGTCTGAAATAGCCTTGAGGATCAGCTGCCCCAGATCTGTTGTGCCGATGAAGGCCCCGATGATCACCATGAACAAAGCGAAGATCACCATCTGGTTCAGGCCCAGCATGATATGCGGGAAAGCCAGCGGCAGTTCGATGGAGACCAGCCGCTGCATCCGTGAGACGCCCGACATTGACCCTGCATCCTGCAACACGGGTGGAATGCTGCGCAGCCCCTCGATGGTAAAGCGCGTCGCGGGCACGGTTGCATAGGTGATTGCCGCGATGATGACGGAGGTGTCGGTGATGCCAAAGAGCAGGATCACCGGGATCAGGTAGATGAAAGACGGGAACGTCTGAAAGAAATCACACAGCAACAGGGCCACGCGGCTCGCTAACTTGCTTTGTGCAAAGAGCAACCCAAGGGTGACACCAAGAACCGCCGATCCGACGACCGCAAAGGACGCCATATAGGCGGTGATCAAGGCGCGGTCCCAGTATTCGGAAAAGGCAATGAACAGCAGGTAGAAACACACGATGATAGCCGATCGCAAGCCGGCCAAAACGTAGGCAACACCGCCGACCAAAACAAAGGTCGCGATCACCGGCATCGCCAGATAGGCATCGCGCATCGGCACCAGCACATTGGTGATGAAGACCTTGTTGAAGCTGTTCAGAGGCTGGAAAAACGCATCCCAGATCCAGTCGACAAGCACCTGCCAGAAAGGCTCGGTGGTAAAGCCCTTTTTGTGTGGGATCTGGTGGAGATAGTTGAATCCTTCCTTGAAGATCAGCGAGCCGAGATAGGCCAGCAGCGAGCCTGCAATCAGGATCGCGGCGGCAATCAGCAAGGTTGCACGGCGCTGCCAGAAGGTCTGATCTACGAAATAGTCGGTCTGTTTGTTGGCCCAGGCAACCGACATCTTGTCCAACAGCACGGCCAACAGGACGATGCAAATCCCGATCTCGACGCCGGTTCCGAGTTTGAGCGAATTCAACGCGATCATCAGGTTAGAGCCAAGCCCCTGCGCGCCCACGAAAGAGGCGATCACCGTCATGGCCAGACATTGCATGACCACCTGGTTGACGCCCAAAAGCACATCGCGCTTGGCGGCGGGGATAAGCACCTTGAACATCAGTTGCGCATTGCTGCATCCGGTCATCAAACCAGCCTCCATAACATCATCCGGCACGCTTTTCAGACCCAGCAATGTCAGGCGGACCATGGGCGGCGTAGCAAATACGATGGTGGCCACCGCCGCGGCGTGATCGCCCACACCGAACAGGACGATGACCGGTACAAGATAGGAATAATGCGGCATTGTCTGCGCGACATTCAGCACCGGGTTCACGGCGGCCTCAACTGCTTTGCTTTTGTAACTCCAGATGCCCAGGCCCAAGCCGATCAGCGCCGCCGCCGGGGCGGTGATCAGAACAAACGACAACGTTTGCATTGACGGTTCCCATTGACCGAACAGCGCGATGAAACACATTGTTGCCCCGCCCAGCAGGGCCAGCCCCCAGCCATCCAGCCGGTAGCACAGATAGGCCGTCCAACCCGCCACAACTGTCCATGGTAGAGCGGGCCAATGTGCCCAAGGGTTCTCTTTCAGGAAATCCCAGTTGGTGAAGGCCACGATGGTTTTGACACCACCCAGGAAAATCTCGCGTACAAAGTTGATGACAAACAGGATCGCCGCAGAAATCCCGCGTGTGACTTCGCGGAAAAACGGCTTTTGCTCATAGTCGTCAATAATCGGGTCGTAGACATCAATTGGCATCCACTCGAACATCAGACCCCGAACGCCATCATTGATGAGATAGGGGAGCGCTTTCAAAAGCGGCGGCAGGCGCCACAGCGGATTTGTCTCGCTGGGATCAATCGCGATGCAAAGCGCGATGAACAAAAGCAGGATCAACGTCAGCTGAACGGGTTTGGATTTAAGGTTGAGGGGCATGTTCATCTCTTCAATCGGCGGTCTGAGCGTCGTCAGCCTTGTTGCCGAATAGGACGGCCAACACATGCGACGGATGCAACACACCCACTGTGCTGCCCGCCCCGTCCAACACAGCGACAGGTGCGGATTGCCCCAGCACCGCCTCGGCCACGGATTCGATCAGCGCGTCCTTGGGAACGGTCATCTCACCAAGTTTTTCGTCCGGCGTGACCGGGTTCATAACGTCGTCAATTTTCAGCACCTTCTCGCGAGGCACGTCTTGTGTGAAGCGGCGGACATAAGGTGTTGCCGGGTGCAGAACGATGTTGGACGGCGTGTCCAACTGTTCGATGATCCCGTCTTTCATGATGGCAATTCGGTCTGCCAGACGCAGTGCTTCGTCAAAGTCATGGGTGACAAAGAGGATGGTCTTGTTCAGCACCCGTTGCAGCCTGAGGAATTCATCCTGCATTTCCTTGCGGATCAGCGGATCAAGCGCCGAGAATGGTTCGTCCAGAAACCAGATATCCGGTTCAATCGCCAGCGAGCGCGCAATCCCGACGCGTTGCTGTTGACCGCCCGAAAGCTGGCGTGGGAAATAGTTCTCGCGCCCTTCAAGCCCGACCAGTTCGATCATCTGCATCGCCCGGTCCACGCTTTCGCGGGTGTTGCGGCCCTTGACCTGAAGCGGGAAGGCGATGTTTTCCAGCACAGTTTTATGCGGCAGCAGGCCAAAATTCTGAAACACCATGCCCATCTTGTTGCGGCGCAGCTCGATCAGCTGTTTGGCGTTGAGCGACAGCACGTCGCTTCCATCGACGAAAATCTTGCCACTGGTGGCGTCGGTCAGGCGCGAGATACATCGCAGCAGCGTTGACTTGCCAGATCCGGACAACCCCATGATGACCAGTAATTCGCCCTCAAAAACATCGAAAGTGGCGTTGTTCACACCAACAATGCATTCGGCCTCTTGGGCAACTTTTGCATCAATAAACCCGTCGGCAGTACGGGCCAGCCCGGTCGTATTCTTGCCAAAAATCTTGAAGACGTTTTCGCACCGGATGACGGCTTTTCCCGTCGGCGTGGGGGCACCTGTGTCGCGCGCGGCGTTGCGTTGTGGTGCAGAGTTGTCTGGCATGTGGACCTCAGAATGTTACGGATACCGCTTTCGCAGCGTAGGGGTCTTTGCGCGCAGCACGCAAGACAACAAGATTGGGAAAGCGGCGCAAACAGGGTTCAGAGGGAAAGAAGAGCCGAGTGTTGAACACATCAGCACTCTGAACGTCTGTTTGCGCCCAGTTGTTGTTCCGGGAGAGACTTGGATTAGTTGCCCGAAACCGATGTCACCCATGGCTTCCAGACATCCTGGTTATCAGCCAGCCACTTCTTCGCCGCATCTTCGTGGGTCATCTGATCCTGATCCACCAAGGCTGCCATTGCGCCGATCTGCGGTGTCGTGAACGACACTTTCGAGAACGCTGCATAGGCATGCGGGTGCGAGGCCGGGAACTTGTAGTTGGCAGCTTTCTTCAGCCAGCCGCGGGGTGATCCGCATCCTGTCGTGGACAGGTCGCCGCCATCCACCATCCGGCATCCATCCTCGTAGGGCGGAAATTCGATGAAGGTGAAGCCTTCGGCGTCGGTGAAGTTCGGGGTCCAGTTGAAAATAACCGTGCCCCGGCCTTCTTTCTTGGCAGCCTCCAGCTCGATCCAAAGGGCATCCCCCGTACCGGCGAATTTGACCACCCATGTGTCGTCAAGCCCGAGGCCCTTCAGGCGGTTTGGCATCACGTCGCCATGCCAGCTTTGCGGCCCTTCAAGCCAACGGCCTTTGCCGCCGGAATCCGGTGTGGCAAACGCCTCATGGCAATCTTTCAGGGCTTCCCAATTTGGCAGGCCGGGGCAGATGTTTTGTTCGATCACCCAGTTAGGAACACCCATTTCTTCAAGTGTTTCAGCAGCATGCGTGCCGGCATCAATCAGGCCGCCTTGTTCCATCGCGTTGTAAAATGCATTCTGATGGGTGGCCTGCCAAACTTCGTGGCCAATCGTCAGATCGCCGTTACGAATGGCTTCAAACGAGGCCTGGTTGTCGACGGGGACATATTCGACCGTGTTTCCCAGATCTTCAAACATGCCACCGATGACATGCGCCATCACGATCTGGCTTGACCAGTTCTTGATCGGGATCCGGATCGGCTCATTACTGTCGGCAGCCGCCGGTGCGACGGATGCAAGCGAAAGGGCAATCGCTGACAGCGTGCACCCCATTGCTTTCTTAAGGTTGGAATTCATGACGTTCTCCATGTTGATACGGTTTATTCTGTGGCGCGTTTGGAAGACCTTCGCGCTGATCGTTTCAGCAGAGCTGCGGATCCCCTGTTACCAGCAGAAACACATCTCTGGAAAAATAATGACGGGCAAAAACTTATAAATCAACACTTTTTGTCATTTTTTATTCGCATTAGGATAAAAAATCGACAATAAACAACAAGAAATGGGTGTGATTTACCTTGAAACCGTCACATCCGCATAGAATCAGCTGGAGTTGAACAGCTCACAGACGACGTGATATCGTGAGAAAAGGTAGGGGAGAAACCGAATGAACCTTGCAGTCAAAACCAACAGCCGCTGGGGCTATTTGGTCGAACCGGGGATATCCCTGTGGCAACAGGGCATTGAAAGGCACGAGTTGTTTTCGCGCTCTGTCAGCATCCTTTCTTTATCAGAAGGCGATGCCCTTAATCTACTCGATATCGAAGGCGGGCAGGTCTGCGATTTGTTTTTTCTAAACGATACCAACCGGCCGAACCCTGAAGGTCTGATTGATGTGGACGGGTCTGTGCCTGTTGGTTCCGTAGACTGGGATACTTATAAAGACTTGCTTGAGGGGCCTGCGCTCAAGCGCTTGAACGCCTGCGCTCCGCAAGGCAGCGGCCAGATCACTGGTCGCCACCTGTTTCAGGACACCGCATCGCGCGGCCATCATTATCGCTTTACCGTCGGGATGGATGGCACCTGCATCTTAGTGGCGCCCCGCCAGTCCATGACAGTCAGCGGAGAGCATCCGCCGTCAACCATCGAAATCCTTATCAAACGCCGCACGCCGCAAGAAACGCTCTGGGGGCGCCCGCCGGACCCTCTGGCAGACCCTTTGCAGGACATCCATGTGCCGCATTCCTCTGCCGTTGAATATGAGGTGCGCGCCGGAGAGTTCATCCAGATCATTGATCTGTCTGGACGACAATGCTCGGACTTTCAGGGGCTGACATTGCGGGGGCTGGACAAGGGACGCGAGCTTGATATCCATCACTCCACGACCCGCTCCCTGAACGGCAACGCTTATCCCGGCCCCGGCCTGCATTCCAAGTTCTTTAATATGGATCAGGAGCCGATGTTCGAGGTGATCCGCGACACCGTCGGGCGGCATGACACCTTCGGATTGGCCTGTTTCGCGCGGTTTTACGAAGACATGGGCTATCCGGGGCATATCAATTGCACCGACAATATGAACGATGCCCTTGCCAAATTCGACGTGGCCCGGCGGGCGGGATGGGAAGCGGTGAACTTCTTCTTCAATTCCCGCACCGAACATGACAACGCCCTGTCCTTTGACGAGGCGTGGTCGCGGCCCGGCGACTATGTCCTGCTGCGAGCGTTGACAGACTGTCTGTGTGTCTCCACCTCTTGTCCGAACGACTTGGACCCGGCCAATGGTTGGAACCCGACGGATATCCACGTCCGGACCTACAGCAAAAAAGAAATCTTCTCAAAATCGGTAGCCATCAGAATGACCCCAGATTCGCCCCCCAAGCTGACCCGCAATTCCGCCTTCCACGCCCGCACCTCCCAGATCGCCAAGGACTATGTTGATATGGCCGGTGTCTGGCTGCCCAAAAGCTATCGCAATCACGGGGCGACAGAAGAATATCACGCCTGCCGCGAGAAGGTGATGATGATCGACATGTCGTCACTCCGAAAGTTCGAGGTTACCGGCCCAGATGCCGAGGCACTTCTTGATCTGGCACTGACCCGCAATGTTAGGAAGATGTCTGACGGGCAGGTGGCCTATTCCGCGATGTGCCACGAAACCGGCGGTATGATCGACGATGGCACTTTGTTCCGGATGGGGCCTGATCTTTACCGTTGGGTCTGCGCCGAGGATATCTGCGGCGTCTGGCTGCGTGAGTTGGCTGAGAAGCACAATTACAAGGTCTGGGTCCGGCCCTCCACTGACACGCTGGCCAATCTGGCGGTGCAGGGGCCATCCAGCCGCGACCTGTTGCGCAAGATCATCTGGACACGCGATGATGAAACACCGCTTGATGAATTGAAGTGCTTTCGCTTTTCGGTGGCCCGTCTCGGCGATTTCTCGGGCATCCCGCTGGTGGTCTCACGCACCGGTTACACGGGCGAGCTGGGCTATGAGGTATTCTGTCACCCCAAACATGCGCTGATGCTTTGGGATGCTGTGGCCGAGGCCGGTGCGGAGTTCGGCATTACCCCCTTTGGCTTTGATGCGCTTGAGGCGATCCGCATCGAGGCCGGGCTGGTTATGGGCCACGCCGAGTTTGACGGCACCATAGACCCGTTCGAGGCTGGGATCGGCTTCACCGTGCCCTTGAAATCCAAAGAAGGGGATTTTGTCGGCAAGGCGGCCTTGATTGATCGCAAGGAAAACGGGCGGCAGTGTCTGATGGGGCTCGAACTGCTCGGCAACGAAGTGCCGGAACATGGCGACCGTATCTATCAGGGCCGCACAGATGTCGGCGTCATCACCAGTGCCACACGGTCAGCGATGCTCAACAAGGCAATTGCCCTGTGCCGCATCGAAAAGAGCTGCGCTGACCCGGGGACAGAGGTCGAAATCGGCAAGCTTGATGGACATCAAAAGCGGCTTAAGGCGCAAGTGGTTTCTTCACCGTTTTATGATCCTGAACGGCGACGGATGCGGGCCTGATTGGTAGAATTTTGCTCATCAAGTGTTGGGCTGTACGCAGGTGTTAAAGTGCCGTTATTGGCGATTTTTGAGCACTACAACCCAACTTAGTGAGCGTGCGAAAATCGAAAAACTAAAAGCGCCAACATCACCTTACAATCCGCCAAGTGGTTTCGCTGCAGCTGTCTGCAAATCTCTTACCAGCTATGTCGAACACCAAATCGGCAGTTGGCCCGTAGACGCGCCAGCTTGGGTATAAAGCATCATTAAAAATGCTATTTACAACATTTATTGTTGATTTTAGTTGTTTTATGTTGTATTAAGCGAGGTGTGAAAAAAGGCCTAGGCAGATCAGGTGCACGCAATGAGGCTGCTCAGAAGGGGTCTGCAGGCTGGAGGGACTGCGCATTCACGAACCACACCTCTGACACTGGGGGGCTGTGAAAGCATGTGACCTCAAGAAAACTGTAACGCCGAAAGCGCGAGGAAGCTGAAATATGCTCTTGTTGTTCTGTGATCGCAGCTCGGATGATGCAGCTGGTTATCTATGAAGATAGGCCATTCAGGAAAAGATAATTCAACAAGGAGGAACGAATGAAACTTACATCAAAATGGTTGTCACCCCTTATCGCAGGTCTGTTCGCTGCGACCGCGGTCGCTGCGGAAACCGAACTGACGGTATACACTGCGGTCGAAGCGGAAGATCTGGCGCGCTATGCCGAAACATTTAACGCGTCCCATCCTGATATCACCATTAATTGGGTGCGCGATTCAACTGGGATCGTAACGGCAAAATTGTTGGCGGAGAAAGACAATCCGCAGGCTGATGTCGTTTGGGGTCTGGCTGGAACTTCGCTGTTGTTGCTGAAATCGGAGGGCATGCTTGAGGCCTATAAACCGGCCGGTGTCGAAAGCCTCGATAGCAAGTTCGTTGATGGCGATAACCCGCCGACATGGGTTGGAATGGACGCTTGGGTGGCGACAGTTTGCTACAATACGGTTGAGTCTGGAAAGTTGGGTCTAACCCCTCCCACGTCTTGGCAGGACTTGACCGACCCAATGTACAAGGGCCACGTTATTATGCCTAATCCCAATTCATCAGGAACAGGTTTCCTTGATGTTTCAAGCTGGCTTCAGTTGTTCGGTGAAGAAGGCGGCTGGGCTTACATGGACGCATTGCACAGCAATATCTCGCGCTACACTCACTCGGGTTCAAAGCCGTGTAAACTGGCAGCATCCGGAGAGATCCCAATTGGTATCTCCTTTGCATTTCGCGGCGCGAGATCCATTGCCGCAGGCGCGCCACTGAAGCTTATCGTTCCTTCTGAAGGGGTCGGCTGGGAGATGGAAGCATCTGCAATCGTCGCGGGGACCGCTAATTTAGAAGCGGCCCAGAAATTGATAGATTTCTCAATTTCTATGGAGGCGATGGAAATGTACAATACGGCTTACGCTGTTGTTGCCATTCCAGGTGTTGCAAAGCCCGTTGAGCACTTCCCTGAAGGTCTTCTAGAAGGCATGATTGAAAACGATTTTGAGTTCGCAGCGAACAATCGTGCAAGAATTCTGGAAGAGTGGCAGTCGCGGTACGACGGAAAGTCCGACCCAAAATAACTGTCTTGACGCAGGGGTTTTACCGCCCCTGCGTTGACATTATCCCTGCAACAAGATCGATGTCTCACTATTGCGGTTTTGTTGAACACTCAAAGCCACAGGTTGATTAAAGACCGATCCACAAGCCCTGTTGCATTGTATGAAGGAAGTTTTCCGTGAACCACCTCGCCGCCCTAAAAACAGATCCGAAAACCACCTATTTGAAAATTGAGAATATCTGGAAAGCTTTTGGCAATTTTCTAGCCCTGAAAGACGTCTCGCTGGACATTGAGGAAGGCGAGTTCGTCTGCTTTCTCGGGCCGTCAGGCTGCGGTAAAACCACGCTTTTACGGGCAATCGCTGGATTGGATTTGCAAACGCAGGGGCGGGTCGAGCAAGGCGGACAAGATATCTCAAATCTCCCACCCTCGGAAAGAGACTATGGCATTGTCTTTCAATCCTATGCGCTGTTTCCGAATCTGACCATCGAGCAAAATATTGCTTTCGGACTGGAGAACACCGGGCGCAGCAAACCAGATATTGACGCCCGGGTGCTGGAATTGCTGCAGCTGGTCGGCCTGATTGAGCAGGCCAAGAAATATCCCGCGCAGCTGTCGGGCGGACAGCAACAGCGTATCGCTCTGGCGCGCGCCATCGCCACCAGCCCGGGGCTGCTGCTGCTTGATGAACCGCTCTCGGCGCTTGACGCCAAAGTCCGCGTACATCTGCGCCATGAAATAAAGGCGCTGCAGCAAAAGCTGGGCGTTACAACTGTTATGGTCACCCATGATCAGGAAGAGGCGCTCTCGATGGCCGACCGGATCGTGGTGATGAACGAGGGCTGCGTCGAGCAGGTCGGCACGCCCACCGAAGTATATTGCGCGCCTGCAACGCTTTTTGTGGCAGATTTCATTGGCGAAATGAACCAATGGCGCGGGCTTACCAAGACCTCGCATCAAGTTACGATCGGCACGACGACCTTGGACTGTGCGCCGCATGACCTTCCCCAGAGCCACGATATCATTCTCGCCATTCGGCCTGAGGATATCATTCCGCATGGCGACACCGCAACAGCAGCCGCCGCAGAGCCCGAAACCTCAAGCGACAGTAACTTTTTTCAAGTACATCTGACAAAAATGGAATTCCTCGGCTCGTTCTGGCGTTGTCGACTTTACAGCGAAGCCTTTGGCAGCGCGGAAATCATCGCAGATTTCTCGATCAATGCGGTGCGTCGACTGGCCCTGCACAGTGACCAGATGATGACGGTTGAACTGCCGCCAGCGCATCTTTTGACCTTTGAGCCCACGGAGGCTCAGGCATGAGCCTGTTGCAGACCACCGCCGATACGCTGCCCGCCGGCCCGGTTGTCAAGGGCAAGCTCAGCCGCGATGATATTCTGATGCGGGGCGGCATGATGGTGATCGCGCTCTATCTGGTGATCACATTGGTCCTGCCGCTCTTTGCGATGTTTTCAAAATCCTTCTCGACCTACCAGATCGAATTGGCACAATATGAAGTTCAGGTCAGTGATGAAACGGGGCAGTTCAATACGCCCGCCTTTACGCTGGCTGACCGCAATAACCAGCTTGAGGCAGTGCCGCAAGATGATCTGAGAACCGGTTCTGATGGTCGGCTCGGGGCGACAAAATTCTTTCCTGATTTCAGCTTTCGCAGCCCGGTCATGTACCGGATTCGAAATATTGATGACGGGGGGCGGTTCCTTGTCGGCTCGGCTCTGAAAGACGATACCAACTGGTATGAATTGGACAGCAACACCTTCCGCAGAGTGCAACTCAGACCG
>MDTG01118858.1_pt1 | contig 16699 bp, 16 predicted proteins | sample 811421 | NCBI WGS metagenome assembly MDTG01 (sample SAMN05326645, study PRJNA326480) | marine metagenome | isolation source: seawater | place: Pacific Ocean: South East | collected 2011
AAAAAGAGATAAATTTTTTCTTTAAAAATTAATAATATCGAAATATCTTTATAATTGCTTCTGGGAAAGCCTTATGCTCTAGTTTTTGAGTTTTTTCTTTTAGAACTCTTATATTATCGTTTTTGTTTATAAAGAAACTTTTTTGCAATATAATTTTACCGCTATCAAGTTTTTCGTTAACAAAATGAACGGTGCATCCAGTTTTTTTTTCTTTACTTTTAATAGCTCTTTCAAAAGTATTAAGTCCTTTAAATTTAGGCAATAAAGAAGGATGGATATTTATAATTTTTTTTCTAAATTTATAAATAAAATCCTTAGAAATAATTTTCATGTACCCTGCTAAACAAATTAAAGAAATATTGTACTTTTTAAATTCTTTTAAAATTGTATTTTCGTAATTTCTTTTTTTGGTATTGACTATCAAATGTGGAATAGAATTTATTTTAGCATAAATTATTCCCTTAGCATTTTTATTATCTGTAACCACTAGTTTTATATTAATAGGAAAATTTTGATATCTTGTATGATTTATAAGCGCTTTTAAGTTGGACCCATATCCAGATATGAACACACAGGTATTTCTTTTTACCATTTTATCGAATTAAATACTTTATACTTTCTAATACCTTTTGAGATATACCCTATTTGATAAGGTTTATAATCTTTTGAAAAATATTTTCCAATTTTATTCAAATTTTTTTTTTTTGTTATTATACAAAATCCAATTCCACAATTAAATGTGCTAATCATTTCAGAGTCTGAGACATTATTAGATTTTATCCAATGAAAAATCTTTTTTGTTTTAACTTTAGAAAGGTCGATATTTATAGACAAACCTCTTGGCACAGATCTGCAAATATTCTCTATTAATCCTCCGCCCGTAATATGAGCAGCTGCACTTATTAATTTTTTTTTGGAAAGGTTAATAATTTCTTTAACATAAATTTTGGTTGGTTTTAGTAATTCTAGTTCAAACTCTTTATTAATTTTTTTTTTCTTCAATAGAGTTCTCACTAAAGAGTATCCATTTGAGTGAATACCACTAGATGGTACAGCTAAAATTATATCATTATTATTTACGTTATTTTTATTTAAAATTTCTTTTTTAGAAACTATTCCAACACTGAAGCCTGCCAAGTCAAATTTTTCTTTTGAGTATACTCCTGGCATCTCAGCTGTTTCACCACCAATAAGTTTACAATCAGCAATTTGACATCCTTTCAAAATTCCCTTTAAAATTTTTTTTGTTTTAAATAAATCTAATTTACCTACAGCTATATAATCTAAAAAAAACAAAGGTTTTGCTCCTTGTACAATTAAGTCGTTTACACACATTGCCACCAAGTCAATCCCGATGGTATCAAGTTTTTTAAATTTATTAGCTAACTCAATTTTAGTGCCAACACCATCTGTGCATGAAACGATTACTGGATCTTTAATTTTAGAATTACTTAAATCAAAGGAAGACCCAAATGATCCAATATTATCAGCATTAAAAGATCTATTCGTTTTTTTGACATTTTTTTTTGATACTTTTGCTATGTAATTAACAAATTTATTAGCTTTGGAAATGTTTACGCCGCTTTTTTTATAACTATTATGTATTTTTTTCATTAATAAAAATGATAATTAGCTAATTATGAAAAATTTAATTTTTACTATAAGTATTTTAATTATTTTATTCAAAACTGGAAATGTTTTATCAAATAACAACATTTTTAATGTTAATAATGTTGAGATAAGTGAGGAAAGCTCTAAAAATAAAGAAAAACTTATAAATCAATCATTTCGAAAAGCATTTGATCAATTAACAAATAGACTTCTATTAAAGGAGGACTATAGAAAAATTTCAAGCACAAGCATGAATGAGATAAAGAAATTAATCTCATATTATCAAATTAAAGATTTTAATAATAATGAAAAAATTAAAAAAAGTATAAATATTTCATTCGACAAAGATAGAATGCACAATTTTTTTTATCAAAATAATCTTCTTTACTCAGATATAATTGATACAGAAGTAATGTTGTTTCCCTTGCTTAAATTAGAAAATCAATATTTTATTTATAATCAAAATTTCTTTTATGAAAATTGGATTAAAGAAAATCCAAATAATTTGATTAACTATATTTTACCAGCAGAAAACATTGAAAATATTCAAAAAATAAATTTAAAAAAAGAAAATATATTTGATCTAGATATCACGGATTTTTTTAAAGAGTATAATGCTAAAAATGTTATATTTGCTTATATAGAAATTAAAAAAGATAGTGCTGATATTTTTTTAAAAACTAAAATTGAAGGTAAAATTATTAATAAAAATTTGTCCTTTAAAAATAAATCTGACTTAAATCAGAATGAATTTTTTAACAGGATAATTATAAATATAAAAAACAATATAGTAGATATAATTAAGTCACAAAATTTAATAGACGTAAGAACTCCGTCTTTTTTAAATATTGAACTACGGGTAGAGAAAAAAAATAAGAATTTATTTGAATTAAATAATAGATTAAAGAATATAGATTTAATAGATGATTTTTATGTTCAAGAAATTCATAAAGATTATGTTTTGATAAAAATTAAATATTTGGGAAAAATAAGTAAAATTATAGATAAATTTAAAATTCAAAATATTAACCTAATAATGAAAGAGGGTAAGTGGCAACTTAGTTTTATTTAATGAGTCAATTAGTATTCAAATTTCCTTTTAGAAAAAAATATTACGAACAAGATTTTTATGTCTCTAGTAATAATTTTTCAGCTTATCGACTAATTGAAAACTGGCCTAATTGGCCTGGCAAATGTGTAAATATCTTTGGTCCAAAAGGTTGTGGCAAAACACATCTTTCAAATATCCTAAAAAAAAAAATTAAATCAGTAGAAATATTTGAAGCGAAAAAAATCGATAGTGCATTAGTTAAAGAGTTTGAAAAATTAGACTGTGTGATAATTGATAATTATGATGAAAATATCAGTGAAGATTTTTTATATACAATTCTAAATCAGATAAAACAGCTTGGAAATTATATTTTAATTAATTCAAATTTACCTATAAAGAATTTAAATTTTAGACTAAATGATCTTAAGTCAAGAGCTAGAAGTTTTATTGACTTAGGAATTGATTTGCCGACGGATGAACTACTAAGAGTTATTATATTTAAATCTTTTTCTGAAAAACAAATTAAAATCAGTCCCCAAATTTCTGAATATATTATCAAGAATATTGAACGTTCTTACGAAAAAGTATTTAAATTTATAAAAGAAATTGATGAATTGTCTTTATCTTCTGGAAAATCGATTAATATTAATTTAATAAAAAAAGTATTAATTAATGAATAAATATAGATCACATAATTGTAATGAACTAACAGATAAAGAAATTGGAAAAAAAGTCTTTCTTTCTGGCTGGCTACACAGAAAAAGAGATCATGGAAATTTATTATTTATAGATTTAAGGGATCATTTTGGACTAACTCAGTGCGTTATTCAAAATAAAGATAAACATTTTTCTGTTTTAGAAAAGCTTAAACCCGAGTCAGTTTTAACAATTGGTGGGAAAGTTGTAAAAAGAGAAAAGGGTACAGAAAATTTAGAATTATCTACAGGTAAAATTGAAATTGAAATTCAATCAGTAAAAATATTATCAGAAGCAAAAGACTTACCTATGCCAGTATTTGGAGAGCAAGATTATCCAGAAGATATAAGATTACAATATAGGTTTCTTGATTTACGTAGAGAAGAAATGCATAAGAATATTATTTTAAGATCAAAAATAATTTCTTTTATAAGATCAGAAATGTTAAAACTTGGATTTTTAGAATATCAAACGCCAATTTTAACTTCATCAAGTCCTGAAGGTGCAAGAGATTTTTTAGTACCAAGTAGATTAAATCCTGGAAAATTTTATGCTTTACCTCAAGCACCTCAACAATTTAAACAACTGATAATGGTTTCTGGTTTTGACAAGTATTTTCAAATTGCACCATGTTTTAGAGACGAAGATGCAAGAGCTGACAGAAGTCCAGGTGAGTTTTATCAACTTGATATAGAAATGTCTTTTGTAGAGCAAGAAGATGTATTTAAAGTCGTTGAAAATTTAATGGTCAAATTATTTAAAAATTTTTCCTCTAAAAAAATGATGTTCGAAAAATTTCCAAGAATACCATTTGAAGAAGCAATTTTAAAATATGGAACTGACAAACCAGACTTAAGAAATCCATTACTAATAAATGATATAACAAAAATTTTTCACCGTGACGATGTCAAATTTGATATTTTTAATAAACTAGTTAAATCTGGTTGTGTGGCAAGATGTATTGTAACAAAAAATACAAAAGACAAACCTAGAAGTTTTTTTGATAACATCGATAAATGGGCCAAAGAACAAGGTGCATCTGGATTAGCCTACTTTACATTTGAAAAAGAGGGAAAAATTTCTGCTAAAGGTCCAATTGGTAAGTTTTTTAGCGAGGATTCTTTAAAAGAGATAATGAAAATTTCAGGTGCAGAAGTTGGAGATAGTATATTTTTAGCATGTGGAGAACAAAAAGAAATTGAAAAGATTTTATCTGTATCAAGAGATAAGATAGCAAATGATTTAAAATTAATAGATGAAAATCAGTTTGCCTTTTGTTGGATAGTCGATTATCCAATGTATGAAACTGATTCAAAAACTAAAAAGATTAAATTCAGTCATAACCCCTTTTCAATGCCACAAGGAGAATTAAATAAAATAGATTTTTCTAATCCTCTATCTATAAAAGCTTTTCAGTATGACATAGTATGCAATGGAGTGGAATTGTCTTCAGGAGCAATAAGAAATCATATTCCGGAATTAATGTTCAAACTTTTTTCTATAGCTGGTTACAATAAAAATCAAGTTGAAGAAAAGTTCAGCGGAATGTTAAACGCTTTAAGTTACGGAGCACCGCCACACGGAGGAATAGCTCCAGGCTTAGATAGAATTGTTATGCTGCTGGCAAATGAAAAAAATATCAGAGAAATCACATTATTTCCCATGAATCAGAATGCTCAAGATTTAATGATGAAAGCTCCGTCTGCTGTAGATTCTGAACAATTAAAAGAAGTGGGAATTAAGCTGGATATTAAAAAGTCCTAATTTTTGGACTTTAGGTTAATTCTAACGTCGCTTAAATCAACCAGTTTTTCCTCATAATTACTTCTGACAAAACCTTTAGACGTTATATTTTTTACTATTTTTAAAAATTTATCATCAGTGTTTTCACTAGTAATCTCTCTTGTGCTAGCAATTGAGGGTGTATGAGCTAAATCTTCTTTACCTAAGTATGAAATAGCCAGTTCTCTAAACACATAGTCTAAAATTGATGAAGCGCTTAAAACTCTATCATTTCCAATAACATTTCCAGATGGTTCAAACTTTGTGTCAATAAAAGCGTCAACATACTCATCTAAAGGCACGCCATATTGCAATCCTAAAGATATTGCTATAGCAAAATTATTCATCATAGCTTTCACTAGCTCACCTTCTTTGTTTGTATCAATAAAAATTTCTCCTATTTTACCATCGTCATATTCGCCGGTATGCAAATATACCTTATGATCGCCAATTTGTGCTTTTTGTATGTATCCTTTTCTTCTATCTGGCATTTTAAATCTAGAATTATTTTTTACTTTTAACAAAGTATCATTATTTTTTGTAATATCCATTTTACCATGGTTCTTTTTGTCAATTATCTTTTCAGAAATAGATTGCGAAACAACATTATCGTTATTTTTAGATTTATTGGGTGCAACCTTCTTATCACCAACTTTTCTTGTTTTTCGGTTATTGAGTTTTACATCTATTACTTCTACCTCACCATCATTTCTAGAATCTATTTTTGATAGCTCGCCGTCGGTTAAGTTATCTAATGTATGCACTGTTTTAAAAGTGCAAGTATAATAGGTTTCTACAATAAATTTTTTCATTTTTTTAAGGAATCTCTTTAATAAAGATGTATAGCAAAAATTTTGACTGTCTGATATAAATAATTATACACTTATTAAGTGTGTGGACTTATAAAAATCAAAAATGAATTTAAAAATTTTATTTACTTGGTGGAACAAGCAGACACTCGGAACCTATTTAAAAACATTGTTTTTTGGCAAGCTAGTAGGCAAAGATGAATTTGGTAATAAATATTATAAAAGCAAAAAAGATGATAGATGGGTGGTTTATTCAAATCATGTTGAGGCAACTAAGATCACATCTGATTGGTTTATGTGGATACATCATACAATAGACAATATTCCAAATTATAAAGATAAAAAATATAATTGGCAAAAAAATCATTTGGAGAATCAAACTGGTTCTAAAGATAGTTATAAACCAACTAAAATTAAAAAGGATACCAATTTTAAAAAGTATGAGACTTGGAAATAAAGCAATATATTTAGTTTCTGTGTATATATTAATATTATTCAATTCAACGATTCTTGCTGAAGATAGGATTGTTACAACTCCTTTGATAAATTTGGATGAATTAACTCCAAGTTTCGAAGAAGTTGATAATTCATCACCAGATATAATCGAGGGAAATGCAATTAAAAACAAAAAAAAAAAGTTGAAAACTAATAAAGCTTTGAGTGCTAAACTTATTGGTTTAGATAAAATAACTGCTAAAACTACAGATATTGAAATTAAATTAGGTGAAACAAAAAAATTTGGACCATTAGAAATCAAAGTATTAAAATGTGGAAAAATTAACCTGAGAGATAAACTTGATAATGTAGCTTATTTACAAGTAAAAGATATTTCAGAAAATGAGAATGAAAAAGTTTTTATTTTTAATGGATGGACATTCTCTTCAGATCCAACAATAGCACCTTTTGATCATGCGATCTATGATTTACAGTTAGTAAATTGTAATAATGTTTAGTAAAATTTTTCTTTTCCCAACCAATTAGTATCAAAATCAGATTCAATAAATTTTTTATGATTTAATATTTTTTTATGAAGATCTATTGTTGTTGTAATACCCTCTAAAACAAATTCATCTAATGATCTCAAGGTTCTTTGGATTGCCTCTGTTCTATTTCTGCCTTTACAAATAACTTTAGCAATTAAGCTGTCATAGTAAGGTGTAATTTTGCATCCTTGAAAAACTGACCCATCCACTCTAGTACGAAAACCAGAGGGTTGATGACAAACACTTACAACTCCAGGACTAGGTTGAAAATCAAGGGCTGGATTCTCAGCATTAATTCTGCATTCAATAGAATGACCTCTAGGATCGATATCACTCTGTTTTAAAGCAGTTTCTCCAGTTTGTGCAATCCATAACTGCTCTTTTACGATATCAATACCTGTTTGCACCTCTGTAACGGGGTGTTCGACTTGCACTCTAGTATTCATTTCTAAAAAGTAAAATTTACCGTTTTCATAAATAAATTCTACAGTGCCTGCTCCTTCATATCCTATTTGCTCTACCATCTTAACGGTTTTATTTAATAAATCATTTCTTTGATCATTGGTTAGCACTGGACTAGGTGTCTCTTCAATTAATTTTTGATGTCTTCTTTGGACCGAGCAATCTCGCTCGCCAAGGTGAACAGTTTTATTCTTTCCAGACATAATTTGAACTTCAATATGTCTTGGATGTTTAAAATATTTTTCAATATATAGTTCATCATTTCCAAAATATTTTTTTGCCTCATTTTTTGCGGTCGAAAATAAATTTTCAAGTTGACTTTCCTCATTAACAATTTTCATTCCTTTTCCTCCACCTCCACCTGCAGCTTTTATTAAAACTGGATAACCAATTTCTCTACAAATAGACTTAGCCTCTGAAAATGATTTAACACCTCCCTCGGATCCCTCAATTATTGGTAAACCGTATTTTTTAGCAATTCTTTTAGCTTCAATTTTATCTCCCATTTTAGCAATTATTTCTGAACTTGGACCAATAAACTTAATTCCATGTTTTTTTACTATTTCAGCAAATTTGGGATTTTCTGATAAAAAACCGTAGCCTGGATGAATTGCTTCCGCACCTGTTAAATCTACAGCAGACATAATTGAGGAAATATTTAAATAACTATTTTGAGGTTGATGCGATCCTATACAGACACTTTCATCAGCTAATCTAACGTGCATTGAATCAGAGTCAACATCAGAATGAACTGCAACAGTTCCAATACCCCACTCTTTGCACGCTCTAATAATTCTAACAGCGATTTCCCCTCTGTTAGCTATCAAAACTTTTTTGAACATCTTTTATTTAAGAACAATTAAAGGTTGGCCAAATTCAACTGGCTGACCATCATTTACAAGAATTTTTGTTACAGTACCGTCGCTAGTTGAAGGAACGTGATTCATGGTTTTCATCGCTTCAACAATCATAATAGTTTGACCTTTTTTAACTTTGTCTCCTACTTCTACAAATTTCTTAGCCCCAGGTTCTGGAGCTAAATAAGCAGTTCCAATTATTGGAGATTTCACTCTAATTCCATCACTCTCATCTGACTTGTTAAGAACAGTTTTGTTAGGAGATACTATGGCAGCAGACTTAATCTGTTCTATACCTTTTGTTGCTTTTGATACTTTTATCTTCACTTGACCTTCTTGGTACTCTAATTCAGACAAGTTAAATTCACTTAAATGATCAACAAGTTGTTTAATTAATTTTTTGTCAATTTTCATTTTTTCAATCTATTTCTTATTGCTTGTAAAGCCATAATGTAACCGTCAGTTCCAAACCCACATATAATGCCCGAAGCAACTTTGCTTATCAACGATTTATGCCTGAAATCCTCTCTGTTGTAAATATTTGTTATATGTAATTCAATAATTGGTATTTTAAGTATTTTTAAGGCATCATGAATAGCAACAGAGGTATGTGTATACCCTCCAGCATTGATAATTAGACCTTCATATCCTTTTCTTGACTCTTGAATTTTATCAACAATTTCTCCCTCAATATTTGATTGAAACAATGAAACCTCAATATCATTTTTTTTTCCAAATTCTTCACAATTATCTTGGATGTCTTTTAATGTAATATTACCATATTTTTCTTTTTCTCTCTCACCTAAAAGGTTGAGGTTTGGTCCGTTAAGAATTATAATTTTATTCATCATTTATGTTTTAAAGTATCTAATTAACTCAATTATGGCAAAAATACAATTAAATGGAAAAAAAATTGCAATTAAATCTCAAGAAACAATTTATAGTTTATTATTAAAACTTAAATTAAACAAGAAGAGAATTGCAGTAGAGCATAATGGAATTATTATTCAAAATATAAACTATAAAAAAAAATATTTAAAAAATAACGACAAAGTTGAAATAGTTCATTTTATTGGTGGCGGCTAATTATGAAAGATATATTCAAAGTTGCAAACAAAAGATTAAAATCAAGATTAATAGTAGGGACTGGTAAATATAAAAATTTTAAAGAAACTGCTGAAGCGGTCAAAGCGTCAGGAGCTGATATGGTTACAGTAGCTGTAAGAAGAGTAAATATTCTTGATAAAAAAAAACCAATACTAACAGATTACTTGAACCCTAAAAAAATTATCTATTTACCAAATACAGCAGGCTGTTTTAGTTCTGAGGAGGCTTTAAGAACTTTAAGATTGGCAAGGGAAATGGGAGGTTGGAAATTAGTTAAATTAGAAGTTTTAGGAGATAAAAAAACTTTGTACCCAAATATGATTGAAACAATTGAGTCTACAAAAATTTTGGTAAAAGAAGGTTTCAAGGTAATGGTATATTGTACAGATGATCCTATACTAGCAAAAAAATTAGAAGATTGTGGTGCCTCCGCTATTATGCCTTTAGCATCACCAATTGGTTCTGGTTTAGGCATACAAAATAAAATTAATATATCAGTTATAATTAAACAATCTAAAGTACCAGTAATAATAGATGCTGGTATCGGAACTGCTTCAGACGCAACCATTGCGATGGAAATGGGTTGTGATGGAGTTCTTATAAATAGCGCTATAGCTAATGCAAACAAACCGATACTAATGGCTAAAGCATTTAAAAACGCCGTGATATCTGGAAGAGAGGCTTATTTAGCAGAACGAATGAAAATAAATTTTTTTGCTTCTCCAAGCTCACCAACAGATGGTTTAATTTAACTTTTTTTCTTTCTTCTAACCCATAACGTCATGGGTTTTCTTTTTTTTTTTAGTATTTTTGTTTTTCTTGTTTTTTTTAAATTAATTTTATCGCTTTTAATTTTTCCTATTTTTTCTTTATTTTCTGAACTTTTTCTTAATTCATTTATTTTATCTATTTTTTGGACTGTATTAATTATCTTTTTAGACTTATTCATTAATTCTATTTTATATTCTGGAATTATAAACGTTGGGTCTGCTACAAATAAAATCTTCAATGAATATTTTTTTTGAAAATATTCTATCTCTTTGGATAATTTGCTTTCAATATAAAGTTTAACTTTTTCTGGTATATGTGCTTTAGTAAATTTTACTTTATTTGTAAAAGCCAATAATTCAATTTTTTTTATTATCTTTTGAGCAAAAGACTCTATCGAAAGTATAGTTTTCCAATTGATAGAGCCTTCTCTTAGTCTTTGTCTTGTCATTTCCAACAAACCAAAATTACTAATTCTGCCAACTTGTATTCGCGCTCTATCTTTTCGAATACTCTCACGCATTTTTTTCTCTACCAATCTTCTATTATAAAAATTCATCATATCTATAAAATCAATTACAATTAATCCTGATAAATCTCTCAATTTTAATTGTCGTGCAATTTCTTCTGCAGCTTCTAAATTTGTGTTTAAAGCAGTTTTTTCAATATTAATTTGTTTTGTCGATTGACCAGAATTGATATCGATTGAAACAAGTGCTTCAGTTGGATTTATTACTAAATATCCTCCAGATTTAAGTTTAACTTCAGGTTCGAATATATTATTTAATTCTTTTTCAATGTTAGCATCATGAAAAAGAGGAATTTTGCCTCTATATTTCTTTATATTTTTCACGTTTTTCGGCATCAATTCTTTCATAAATTTTTTTGCTTTTTGATAAGCTTCGTTACCATCAATATAGATATTTTTAGTTTCGTTATCGTATGTATCTCTTAATGTTCTTTTAATAATATCGCCCTCTTCATAAACTAACGATGGCGCGTTAGAATTTAATGCCTTATCTCCAATATCTTCCCATGTTTTTATTGTATTTTGAAAGTCTTTCTCTATCTCATTTTTTGTTTTATTAGCACCAGCAGTTCTAACTATTACACCCATACTTTTTGGTATTTCTATTTGATTTAGAATTTCTTTTATTTTTTGTCTATCTGAAGAATTAAATATTTTTCTTGATATTCCTCCACCTTTAGGAGTATTGGGCATTAGCACAATATATTTTCCTGCTAAAGAAATAAAAGTCGTTAACGCAGATCCTTTCTGGCCTCTTTCTTCTTTAATTACTTGTATCAAAATAACTTGACCAGGTTTAATCACCTCTTGAATTTTGTATTTTTTTAAACCATAAGATGATTTTATTTCTTCTCTATACTCCTTTTTTACCTCTTCATCAGTTTTGACTATATTTTTTTCTTCAGTTTTGTCATTTTGATTTTCTTTTGATTTTTGACTTGATAAATCCTCTAAGCTTTCATTTTTTAGATTTTCCCTTATTCGCTCTTCTGCTTCTTTAATTTTTTCTTTATCCTCCGATGGTATTTGGTAGTAATCTGATTGAATATCATTAAACGCTAAAAACCCGTGTCGGACTCTACCGAAATTAACGAAAGCTGCTTGTAAGGAAGGCTCAACTCTACTAATAGTGCCTAAATAAATATTGTTTTTAAAGTTTAGCTTGTTTTTATCTTCAAATTCATATTCTTCAATTGAAGAGTTAGATTTAAGTACAATACGTGTTTGGTTTGGATGCGAGGCATCGATATATAAATTTTTTTCCATTTTAGAAGAATCCTTTTTAAACTGTTTATATTTGAAATTTTGTTTTTTAACATGATCATTTATTATACATTTTTTTTCTTAATTGCACATACAATTAAATCAGACTATTATGCCCTAAGATGGCCAAATTTTATTCATTTAATGGACTAAGATGTTTAATTTTTTAAATTTTTCAATCAAGTTCATAATTATTTTTTTTGTAACTTGTTTGCTTTTTGCTGTTTCTACTTTCTGGTATTTTTCAATAGGCTTACCTGATTATAAGAAATTAGCTGACTATCAACCTCCAATATCAAGCAGAGTTTACTCTAATGAAGGAACATTAATTGCAGAATACGCCTTAGAAAAAAGACTGTTCATACCTTACGAGTCAATTCCAAAGAAAGTAATAAATTCATTCTTATCAGCTGAGGATAAAAATTTTTTTAAACATCCTGGTGTAGATGCAAAGGGTATATTGAGAGCATTAATAAAAAATCTTAAAAATATAAGTGAAAATAAAAGACTTGAGGGGGCTTCTACAATCACACAACAAGTTGCTAAAAATTTTTTATTAAGTAACGAGGTTTCTCTTAATAGAAAAATAAAAGAAGCTATACTTGCCTTTAGGATAGAAAGGGCATATTCAAAAGAAAGAATTTTAGAACTATATCTGAACCAAATTTATTTAGGTCAAGGCACTTATGGTATCGCAGCAGCAAGTCTTGAATATTTTGACAAACCGGTCAAAGATCTAAATTACAATGAAGCAGCATTGCTCGCGGCTTTACCTAAGGCTCCAAGTAGATACGATCCTTTTAAATATCCTAAGATTGCAAAATTTAGAAGAAATTTAGTAATTCAGAATCTCGAAGATAATAATTATATTTCTAAGGACCAACTTCTTAAATTTAAAAATTCAGAAATAAAACTAAAAAGAAGAAAAATAGAGATTTTAAATGAGGCAAATTCATATACAGAGGAGGTGAGGCGAGCTATAAAAGAAAAATATGGTTTTAAAACACTCTACTCTGAAGGTTTATCAGTTCGGACACCATTAAATGTAAACTATCAAATTGAGGCAGTAAGATCACTTAGAAACGGTATTGAGGCCTATGATAAAAGGCATGGATATAGAGGACCTATAACAAACAAATTAAAAAATCCTAATTGGAAAAAAAAGATTGATAATATAAAGCTTGACCCGACATTAAACTGGAAAATAGCAGAAATACTGTCAATAACAGATGAAGAAATTTTTTTTAAAACTCTCAAGGGTAAACAAAACAGTATCAGTTTTAATAATTTAAAATGGATTTCTTCAAAAAAAGAAAAAATAATTAATTATTTCAAAATTGGAGATATGGTTTTTGTTAAAAGAGAAAAAAAATCATGGGATATAAAACAATATCCTAAAGTTAACGGTGGTATTGTTGTAATAGAACCTTTTACAGGAGATGTAAAAGCTCTTGTGGGAGGTTTTGATTACAAATCAAGTGAATTTAATAGAGTAACACAAGCTAAGAGACAACCTGGTTCTGCATTTAAACCTATTGTTTATGCAGCAGCTTTAGAAAACGGTTATTCTCCAAATTCAATAATACTTGATGCGCCATTTGTTGAAAGTCAAGGAATTGGTTTAAAAGATTGGAAACCAGAAAATTATGGTAAAAAATTTTATGGCCCATCTACTTTAAGAAAAGGCATTGAGTATTCTAGAAATTTAATGACAGTTCGTATTGCTAAAACTTTAGGATTGAATAAAATTTTAAAATTGTCAAATAAACTTGAGATTTATGATGATATACCAGAACTTCTCTCTGTTTCTTTAGGAGCTGCAGAGACGTCATTATTAAATCTTACATCAGCATATGCTTCATTCGTTAATGGAGGAAAAAAGATAAAACCAAATCTTATCAGTAGAATTCAAGATCGAAGAGGAAAAACAATTTATAGATTAAATAATAAAAAATGTATCGGATGTGACAAATTTTTAAGTGAGCAAAATGTATATCCCACTTTCGAATACGAATCTGAAAGAGTTTTTAGTGAAGAAACAGCTTTCCAAATGATTTCAATCTTAGAGGGGGCGGTGAAAAGAGGCACTGCAAAAAAACTTAGAGATTTAAAAGTCCCTTTAGCTGGCAAGACTGGAACAACGAACAAAAATTATGACGCATGGTTTATCGGTTTTTCATCAAATCTAGTTGTGGGAGTTTATGTTGGTTTTGATAACCCTAAAACTTTAGGAAGATATGAAACAGGCTCCAAAGCAGCTCTTCCAATTTTTAAAGAATTTATAAAAAACTCTCTTTATATGGAAGACTTTAACGATTTTAAAATACCAGAGGGAATTTATCTAACATCACTAAATTATGACTCGGGTCAAAAATCATCTATTGGTGAAAAAAATACAATAATAGAAGCTTTAAAATTTCAAGATATTAACAATATCGATAATAACAAATTAATTTTTACTAATAGTTATGATAAACTAATAAAGTATAGACAATTTTACTAATGGAAAATTTTGATAACAAAATATTAAAAATAGAGAAGATCCTTAACAATGTTAGGGGGTATCTTTGAAAATAATAATATCGAGTTAAAATTAAAGGAAATTGAAAAATCGCTTTTAGATCAAAATTTTTGGAAAAATAAAACAAAAGTAAAAAAAACAGTAAAAGAGAAAAAAATTTACGAAGATATACTTCAATCTCATCATCAATATCTAAAAGAAATAAATAATCTTAAAGATTTATACAAATTAGCTTTAGATGAAAAAAATGAAGAGATTTTAGAGGATTGCACTATTAAAGCAGATCAATTATTTAAAAATATAAAAGATATTGAAATAAGTTGTTTTCTCTCTGGGGAGAATGATAATTTTAGTATTTATTTGGAAATACATGCTGGAGCTGGTGGAACAGAAAGCCAAGATTGGGCAGATATGCTTAGAAGAATGTATCTCAAATGGTTTGATAAAAAGAAATTTAAATATCAAATTATTAGCGAACATAAAGGAGATGAGGCTGGCATAAAATCATCAATTTTAAAAGTTGATGGAAATTATCTTTATGGATTAATGAGGGCTGAGTCTGGTGTTCATAGATTAGTTAGAATTTCACCCTTTGATAGTGGAGCAAGAAGACATACAAGTTTTGCAAGTGTTTGGGTTTATCCCGCCATTGATGACGGCATTAATATCAAGATAGAAGATAAGGATTTAAGAATAGATACATATAGATCTAGTGGTGCAGGCGGGCAGCACGTTAATACAACGGATAGTGCTGTGAGAATTACTCATTTGCCGACAAAAATTGTCGTGCAATGTCAGAATGAAAGATCTCAGCATAAAAATAAAGAGACATGTTATAAAATGCTCAAAGCAAGGCTATATGAATTTGAAATGCAAAAAAGAGAAAAAGAAAATCAAAAAGAAATTAATTCTAAAACTGATATTGGTTGGGGCCATCAAATTAGATCTTACGTATTACAACCATATCAATTGGTAAAAGATTTACGCAATAAAGTAGAAAGCACTAATCCATCGGATGTACTAAACGGAAATATAGATCAGTTTATAGAGGCAGGGATAATTAATAAATAATGAAAAAAATTTTACTAGTTATTATATTTTCCATATTATTATTTTTAGCAACTTTAGCTTCAATTCTATCTACGGTCGGATTTGAAACTGACAAATTTAATAAATTTATATCAAGTAAAGCAGTAGAAAATAATAAACGAATTGATTTAGAGCTTAAAAAAGTAAAATTCAAATTTGATATAAAACAATTTGATCTTTTTTTAGAGACAAAAAATCCAAGATTGACTTATAAAGAATTACCAGTACCAATTCAAAATATTAGAGTTTATTTAGACTTTTTCTCATTACTTAAATCTAAAACTAAAATTAACAAAATAATAGTAGCATCTGGTGAAATAGATATTAATCAATTAAAACAGCTAGTTATTAGGACAAAACCTTCGACGTTTAATAGTTTAATTATTAATAAAGTTAAAAAAGGAAAAATAACCTCAAACATAGAACTTTATTTTAATGAGGATTTATACGTAAATAATTTTATAGCTAGAGGTAAAGTTAAGGAAATGTCAGGTGAGTTATATAAAGATATATTTTTAAAAAAAACAAGTTTTAATTTTTTTGCCGATCCTTCCGATATTTTAATTAAGAATATTGAAACTTCAATTAATGGTTTTTCAATTAATAAAGGTAATTTACAAATTAAAAAAGATATTGTGACTAAAGTTAAAGCAGATTTTGTATCTCAAATATCTTTAAATAAAATAAACATTAATAACTATCTTGAAATTTTTGATAATTTTAAATTTATAAATAAATATACTGAATTAGATGCAGAATTAACTAATTATATTGATATTACTTTTGATAAAACGTTTAAAGTTATAAATTACACTTATAAAAATAAAGGTCAGATTAAAAAATTTAACTTAAAATTTGATAAACCTAAAGATTATCCTTTCTTAGAGAAAGAAATCGATGTTTTAAATATTCAAGATTCAGATTTAGAAGCACGTTTTTCATCAGATAATAAAAATTACATAAATACCAGAGGTAAATTTAGTTTAAAAAATGATAATTACCAAAATTTTGAGCTTAAAAATAATTTAACAAAAAAGACTATGGACATAAGTTTAAATCTTGATTTTGTTGAAAAAATAAAAATAGACTTTATAAACTATAATAAAAGTGTTGGTAAAATTTCTAATCTTTCTTTTAATGTTATTCTTAGAGACGATTTAGTTAATTTAAA
>MDTG01239498.1_pt1 | contig 16699 bp, 16 predicted proteins | sample 811421 | NCBI WGS metagenome assembly MDTG01 (sample SAMN05326645, study PRJNA326480) | marine metagenome | isolation source: seawater | place: Pacific Ocean: South East | collected 2011
GGCTTTTAATGCCTCGTCGCTGTTATGAATTCGACCTAGTTTTTCTAGTTTTTCTGCCTCAAAGCTTTGCACGCCGATGGAAATACGATTAACACCGGCTGCGTTAAAGCCTTTAAACTTGTTAGTTTCTAACGTACCTGGATTGGCTTCTAGAGTAATTTCAATGGCCGAGTCAAAGCCGATAAGCTTCTCCGCCGCATTTAGAATCTCAGCTATCGCAGTGCCCGAGAATAGACTGGGAGTACCGCCACCAAAAAAAATTGATTGTAATGTGCGCCCTTGCACCCAAGCTAGATCTGCTTCGAGATCGTTTACCAAGGCTTGAACATAGGCCTGTTCCGGAATCGTCGTGGTAGCCTGATGGGAATTAAAGTCACAGTAAGGACATTTTTTTATGCACCAAGGAATATGCACATAAAGTGACAGTGGCGGTAGGCTGAGCATAAGCTATCTTAGCTGCAACTCTGATAGCAAGTTAGCCATAGCTTTGCCGCGGTGACTCAAGCGGTTTTTGGTGTCCTTATCCAATTCTGCCGCTCTGCAATTGGTTTCGGCAACCTGAAATATGGAGTCATAACCAAATCCGCCATCGCCTTTCTCATCGCTAGCAATGCTACCCTCCCAGGTGCCCTGACAAATAATCGGTGTAGGGTCGTTAGCATGGCGCATATAAACAATCAGTGTTTGATAGCGCGCGGTGCGCTGTTCTTGCGGCACATCGACCATCAACTGCAATAATTTCTCTCGATTACTGGCGTCTGTAGCATGTTCCCCGGAAAATCGGGCGGAGTAAATGCCTGGCGCGCCATGTAAAAAATCCACTTCTAAACCACTGTCATCGGCAATCGCGGGCAGGTTTGTTAGAGCTGCTGCATTGCGTGCTTTAAGCAGACTATTCTCAACAAAGCTCAGTCCAGTCTCGGCAATATCAGGGACGTTTAGCGTAGACTGGGGGATAACCTCGATCCCCAGTTTATCGAGCATTTGCTGAAGCTCTTTAATTTTGCCGGCATTGGCGCTGGCTAATACAAGTTTGTTATCAGTCAATAGCTTGTTCTCAGTGATCCATTTAATCGGCTACTGTGAGCCTAATCGATATACATTTTCTTTTGAAATTTAAAATCATAGGGATAAACCGGTGCTGGCCCAGAGGCTTGTGGCAACACCCTGATTTTAAAGGTCAAAAAGTCCTCGTTATCGAACTCAAAGGGTGCCAGATAGTAGACTGTTTTTTGTTCGCGAACGGCAACAAATTCAAGCGCCTGCGTTTGTTGCAAGATATTTGATACGCGCCCTGTGATTTCGGCGGGCAAACCCGTGCCTAGTTCCTGCACCACCGCAATATTTACCAACCCCTTATCTTTGCCACGCACGATGTTGTTGGCCACGGCAATCTCTGGCGCGATAAAGGCGGTATTGAAAGCACTATAAAAAATTTTATAGTCACCGTGCTGCTTGTAGAGCTTTTCTTCGATAGCATGACCAAAGCCAGCCATCATCAGGCATACGGACAGTATTAATGATCTCATCGTCTAGCACCTCTAATGGTTGTGGTTGCCGTGATTATCGACTCAAATGATAGACCGCTGTTTGGGTGAATAAATTGGGCCACAGCTTCATCAGCTGTTTATCTGGAAACTTTTCGGCCATGCATCTTCGGTGCAACACACTAATTTTTCGCTCCCGGCACAGAGCTTCAAAATCCGCATAGGTAAAAAAGTGAATATTGGGGGTGTCGTACCACTGATAGGCAAGTTGTTTGGTTACGGGCATACGGCCACGAAAATTTAGATAGGTCCGAGTTCCCCAGTAACCGAAGTTGGGGAATGTAATAATACATTGGCGGCCAATGCGTAGCATCTCATCCAAGACTAAATGAGGATAGCGCATGGCCTGTAGTGCTTGAGTCATGATCACCGTATCAAAACTACCGTCAGCAAAATTTGTCAGGCCTTTATTGAGGTCCTGCTCGATAACGTTGACGCCTTTGGCAATACACTGATTGATAGCTTGAGGATCAATCTCGAGTCCGTAGCCGAGAATATTATGCTGTTGCTCAAGCTGCAAAAGTAAGTCCCCTTCACCACAGCCAAGATCGAGTACTTTTGAATGGGGAGCAATCCAAGCATTAATAAAACCAAAGTCCTGATTCATTATTCAGCACCCTGCAGTTGTGTGGCGATGCGAGTCAGATAATTACCGAGAGCCGCTTCGTAGCGCGCATTGGGAAGTAAAAAAGCATCATGGCCTTTATCTGATTCTATCTCTGCGTAGGACACAGACTTATTGGCTGCTATTAGCGCATCGGTGATTTCCCGGGATCGCTGTGGGGCAAAACGCCAATCACTGCTAAAAGAAATTACTAGGAAATCACAGCTAGCATGGCCAAAGGCAGCAATTGGGTCATTATTGTATTCTCGCGACAGATCAAAATAGTCGAGCATTTTGGTAATCAAAATATAAGAATTGGCGTCGAAAGCATCAGAGAACTTATCGCCCTGATAGTTAAGATAGCTCTCTACTTGAAATTCGATTGGCTTGTTATTTTTCTCAATAAGATCACCGATGCGCAACTGGCGGCCAAATTTTTGCCCCATTAATTCGTCCGACAGATAAGTGACATGGCCAATCATACGAGCTAACGCTAACCCCCGCGCAGGCACTTTATTGTGCTGCAGGTAATTGCCATCGCAGAAGTCGGGATCTGACTTAATAGCCCGACGCGCTATTTCATTAAAGGCGATATTTTGCGCTGTTAGTTTCATGGCCGAGGCAATTACCACGGCATGACGCACCATATCGGGATGCTCAAGGGACCAGCGCATCGCCTGCATACCGCCAAGGCTGGCACCAATTACCACCGCCCAGCAGGTAATTTGCAGATGCTCCATTAGCAATCTCTGTGACTCCACCCAATCTCGGGCTCGCAGTGAGGGAAACGTAGCACCCCAAGCCTCACCGGTCTCAGGGTTGATGCTGGTGGGGCCGGTGCTACCAAAGCAACTGCCAATATTATTGACGCTGACAATAAAAAATTTATTGCTGTCGATGGGTTTTTCAGGGCCAATATAATGGTCCCACCATCCAGGCTTGTCATCACCTTCGTGAAATCCAGCGGCATGGTGATCACCGCTGAGAGCATGGCATATTAAAATTGCATTATTGCGTTCAGCATTGAGTTCACCATAGGTTTCGAAGACCAATTTGTGGCTAGGCAAAACTGCACCACAGGCGAGCTTGAGCGGCCGGGTAATATCAGCAGATTGAGGTTTTACCAGGCCAATAGAATTTTTGGCGGCGCTTTCAGGCAACATAATAGTCTTTGTAACGGAGATCCTCAGCAAGTCTAAGAGGCCGCTAGAGGTAACGCAACATAAACAGTGAGGTTTTTAGCCAATTAGGCTGAGATACTCTCCTCTGCGCAGAAATATGCGGTTAGCCTAGTCGTAAAAATAAACTGCTAGCCTATAAAAGCGTTGCGCTGTGGGCCAGATAAGCAGATGAACTTAGCTAATTGCTAGGACTCAATCTGCCCGAGATTGGCGTGAATGATAGCCCCATTGATCACCGGATTGGCGGTGCAAAAATACAGCGCACTCGCTATCTCCTCCGGGTCAACGAGACGCTTAAAGGTAACCCCTTCCGCTATCGCAGCAAGTACCTCCTCGCTTTCCCCCACGTGGGCGCGGAGCATTTCGGTATCGGTAAACCCCGGACAGACACAGGCCGTATGCACGCCTGTCCCCGCCAAATCTTGGCAGGTAGAGCGCATTGCCCCGACCACGGCATGCTTTGATACTACATAAGAGAAGGCATTGGGCACGGCCTTTTCACTTAGCGTAGAGCCCACATAAATAATGGATGACCCCGCCTTCATGCGGGGCAACAATAATTGATTGAGTTGCACTGGCGCGATAATGCCAATTTGCATCACGCCCTGTAGGGATTCCACAGAAACGGTATTTAGGTTGTCTTTATAGAGGAGGGCAGCACAGTGGATCAGAGCGATCTGTTCGCAATCATCCGTCAGTGACAAGATTTGCTCGCTGCAAGCTGACAGCCAGTCGGGATCAGATAGGTCGGTAACAATATGGACGATGCCTTCCTGCGACGGCGCCGTCCGCGAAAGATTGATGACTTTATAGCCTTGCTGGCGAAAATGCCGCGCGGTGGCGTAGCCAATACCTTTGCTCGCGCCGGTTATAATCAAAGCTCGTTGCATTGAGTATTATCCCTTTTTAACCTTATTACTGAGCCACTCGCTGGAACCCGACTGCCCTGGCCCCGATGATACCTCAATGGTAATTTTGTGGATATCTAGGTCGACCAAATCGCTACTCGATTGCAATAGACAATTCAAAAGATAGTAAGAGTACTCTTCAACGGTAGAGTTTCGAATTGGCAATAAGAGGGTATCCGACTTAGGGAAAAACAAGGTTTCGTTATTAAAACGAATTCGATATTGCTCTGCCTCTTCCTCAATTTCGAGATAAGGTGATTCCCGTGGAATCAACACATATTCGTCAAGTTGCTGGCAACAGGCCTTAAGTTTGTCTTTATAAATACGATAGTTAAAGGCTAGCCCGTCCTCCCTTACGGGAGTTAGAATTTCCGCTTTGACAGTGAAGTTATGGCCGTGCAAGCGCTCTCTTTCCTGAGCAGAAAATATTGTAAAATGCGCTGCAGAGAACTTCATATATTCTTTAGCGAGTTTGATGGTGGTCAATCTCTTGTCACTGTAAGCCATTATTCTTTACTCAACCTCAAGCTAAAATTACTCTTTTACATTCTTCTCGCATAATTCTACTTATCTATGTTTGCGGGGCGATATGAACCACGAGACCATTTTGCTTGTCTGTTAGATTTACTTGACAGGCCAGTCTACTATTTTCCCCTTTGGTTTCCAGACAGTCGAGCAACATTTGTTCAATGTCACTTTTTTCGCCCAGCAATTGTAATTGCTTGGGGTCGTTAATATAAACGTGGCAGGTAGCGCATGAGCATGCACCACCGCACTCGGCGTCAATTCCAGGAATCAGATTGTCGGTCGCCACCGTCATAAGATTGCCACCAATATCGGTTTGAGTTTCGTATTCGTTGCCGTCAGCATCGATAATGCGTAGCTTAATCACTGTTGGTTACCCATGACTTTTGTGGTTATCTTGTTTAAGTGCTTGCTTGCAAATACTTTGGCCTTCGCTTAATAGTTGTTTGGCTTTGATAAAATCTTTTGTCGAATTGATTGCATCGACCGCCAAAAGGCGATCGCCGGCGAAGTACCAGGCAGAGAATTGCTCATCTTCCCTATTGCCGAGGATCACAATATCGTCGAAACCGGTATTGATGCCGGCAATCTGCAGTTTGATATCGTATTGATCCGACCAGAACCAGGGCAGTGACCGGTATGGTAATTCTTCTCCACATATATAAGCCGCTGCCGATTTAGCCTGCTCTACTGCATTGGGTACTGACTCCAGGCGCATGCGGGTGTTAGTGAAGTGGCAGGGGAAGTTAGTGCAGTCACCAATGGCGAATATATCGGGGTCGTCGGTGCGACCGAATTCATCAATATTTATTCCATTGGTTACGTTTAAACCGGCATCAGCGGCTAGGCCGGTATTTGGGCGAACGCCAACGCCGATGACAACTACATCGGCGGGATAGGATTCGCCATTACTGCATTTTACCGCTTCGACCCGATGTTGACCGACAAACTCCACGGCTTGGGCGTTGGTAACGATATTAACGCCACGCGTTACATGAGCATTGGTGTAAAAAGCGGAAATTTCCGGTGACGTGACGCGTTGCAAAACTCGCTCCATACCCTCAACAACGGTGACGATCATCCCTGCTTTGCGCAAAGCAGCAGCAGTTTCGAGACCGATATAGCCGCCGCCCACTACGACTGCGGACTTGCCCTCTTCAATAGAAGGTATCAGTGTTTGGGTGTCGTCGTAGTTGCGCAAGTAGCCGATGCCCTCAAGCTGTTCTCCGGGGAGATTCAACATTATCGGGTCCGCGCCGGTAGCGATAACAAGTTTGCTATAGGCAATGGTTTCGTCACTGTCGAGGGTGACCTGATTAGATTTGCGAGAGATACTTTTTACCCGCGCGCCAAGCTTTAGTTGAATATTGTGCTGGTCGTAGAAACTCTGCTGTCTCAGTAGTGTTTTGTCGAAACTGACTTGTTGGGTTAGCAGGGTTTTTGATAGCGGAGGCCGGTTATAGGGTAAGTGGGGCTCTGCACCTACGATCACTAAGTCGCCGCAATAGCCCGCCTGCCGTAAGGATGCTGCCAGTTGTACAGAGGCGTGACTGGCGCCAATTGCAACAATGGGAGAGTGGGCCATGCTCGTGTTTCCTTATTTGTTTCCCCTGTTGATACAAGGGAAATAGGGGGTTCCGGTACATTCATGTTGTAAACACGCCGATTGCATTTAACTTTACATCAGTGTTAAGCTAAATTCAACACCAATGAGAGTGCTGCTACTGGCGTTGGATACTGACTCGGCGCAAAAGCTGCGAGCTGTAATAAAGTTATGCATCGCTATTGCGAGCGACGATACGGTAGTTATTAGAAAACCGATATGGAGAAAGAAATTGACTGAGCATGTCGCGTTCGACTGCCAGGTAAACCGGCTTAGCTTAACGCCAATCGCAGCGCTGTTATTGTTGACTGGATAAACCGGCTTTGAGTGCCCATGCCGACAAACAGTGCGGGCTGAAGTGACCCGATTCAGGAGAATCAACATGGTATCCGAAAGTGAAGTGATTATTGATATCGACAATGGTGTATTGACGATAACACTGAACCGGCCAAAGGCAAAAAATGCCGCCAATAAGGCGCTGGCTGAAGGAGTAAGCGCTGCAATCGATCAGCTGGAGGGTGATTCTAATCTACGAGTGGCCGTTATTACTGGCGCGGGAGGTACTTTCTGCTCGGGTATGGACCTGAAAGGCTTTGTCCGTGGTGAGACACCTTATATCGAAGGCCGAGGGTTTGCTGGTTTAACCGAGTACCGCGCTAAAAAGCCGATTATTGCGGCAGTAGAGGGTTATGCACTCGCTGGGGGTATGGAGATGGTCATAAGCTGCGACATAATTATCGCCGCCGATGACGCCAAATTTGGCATACCCGAAGTCAAGCGAGGATTGGCCGCCGGCGCTGGTGGCTTGTATCGACTTCCCAGGCAAATGCCCGAGCGTGTGGCTATGGAATTGGCCTTGACGGGAGACTTTATTGCGGCCGAGCGTGCCTATGAACTAGGCCTGATCAATCGTGTTGTCGGCAGTGGATGTGCGCTTGCGGCTGCGCAGGAAATGGCTGCGAAAATTGCGGCGAATGGCCCGCTGGCTGTGGCTGCCAGCATGATGGTCGTGAGTCAGGCGCAAGACTGGACACTTGATGAGGCGGCGCAGAAGCAGGCTGAGTATCTCAAACCGGTATTTTCCAGTGAAGATGCCATTGAGGGCGCGACGGCCTTTGCTGAAAAGCGTGCGCCAGAGTGGCAGGGGCGGTAATGGAATGGCGCGCCTGATGCTGCATCCCGAACTCTTTGAAACAGAGCAATATACCCACTGCAGTTGAGGGAATTCCCTGTTAGGACACCTCAGGCTTTTTGTTACTCAGGACCCCAAGTAGTTTCCAAGGCATGAGTAAAAATTTGGTGACCTGTAGGCCAAGGCGAAAAATGGTCTGATGTAGCGACCTTTTGTACTTAACGAACCAACACTAGGAGATAAATATGATTCACTTCAGATGCCCAAACATACTGGCTGCCATAGCTTCGCTGGTTATAGGAGCTAGTGCCCTGTTGCCGCAACACTTGTTAGCGCAAGACTCTAGCAAGCCGGCACTACCTATTACGATACACAGGCATTTTCTCGAGGGGCAGGGGCTAGTTGCGTCTGATCCTGCCACAGCGACCGATGAGGGAATATCGACGGAAGGCACAATAAACAGCACTTTCCATTTGTTTCACGAAGGAAAAATATCGGCATATGTATTTGATGTCGACCCAGGAAGAGTGCGTATTGATGGCCTACCCTATGATGAATATGTCCAGGTTTTGGAGGGGCGCCTTATTCTAACCCCTGACGATGGGGAAGAGGTCGAATACAAGAAGGGCGATTCGCTGATCGTGCCGGAGGGATACACTGGCTACTGGTATATGCCAGAAAAGTATCGTGAATTTGTAATCATTAATACCATTCCTAAGTTATCTAACTAAGGCCCAGCTAGCCAAGTTATATGGCATCAGTTCGCAGCCGAATAACAGCTCGGATAATGTCGCCCTTACCGGCTAGGCTATAAGCGCCTCTGACGCTTATAGCCTGGTCCATCGTTTGGCCGGCACCTTTTTTGGATCCCCAAAAAAGCGGCATGGGCAATATTCTGCGGCTATCCGACTTTTATACGCAGTAGTGCCACTATTAGCATTAGTGCCACTTTAGCCTTTTCCAATTATTAGGATGAGGTCCTCTCCTCTTGATTAACACCCATGTTATGCGTATTGATATCGCGCTCGTCGGACAGCGTTGTGCAGATCGATGACCGCGACTTTTAGTGCCTGGGCTCCCAGACAACAGTTTATTCATCAATGACATTGCAGCCCCTGTGGGCCAGTACCGACCTATTTGCATAGACAGTCGGTAGCTTGGCTTGGCAATTTAAGTTGACATAAGTGTTAAAAATTAATTACGCTATACACAAGTGTAAAGTATTAAAATTGGGCCTCGCGTTTTTTGTAGCCCAGCTCTATAACAATAAAATTGGGGTAGTCCTTATGAAAACGGTAATAAAACAGCTTATTGGCTTATCTGGATGTCTAACACTTTCCCTTGGCATGGCTAATCATGCCTTCGGGCAGCTTGAGGAAGTCATTGTAACTGCTCAAAAGCGTGAGCAAAGTCTTCAAGATGTGCCGATCTCGATGTCGGTAATAACGTCCGAGAATCTGGACCAGCAATACATCACGGAGACCGTTTCACTAGCTCAAGCGGTGCCATCTCTCAACTTCCAGGCAGGGTTTGCTCCCTCATCCACTAACTTTAATATTCGCGGTGTAGCTTCTTACACCTTTGAAGGGGGGATTCAACCGAGCGTGGCGATGGTTGTTGATGGCGTGTCTCTGGCGAGAGCGGGAGAGTTTATTTCTGAGCTGGCAGATATTGAGCGAATCGAGGTATTGCGGGGCCCGCAGGGTACGCTATTCGGCCGTAACACCACAGCCGGTGCAATTAACGTTACTACAAGACGGCCAAGTGCAGAAATGGAGGGCTATATAGAAACCAGTTTTACCGACGACGATGAGCAACTGTATCGTGCCAGACTGAGTGGGCCATTGTCGGAAATGACCGCTGCATCGCTAAACCTGTTCTATCAAGATAGGGATGGCCATCTCAAAAACGTTTATCCAGGGGGAGATGACGGTGGAGGCATTGAATCCTGGGGCGCGCGAGCGCAGTTTGATCTGAATTTGTCTGATTCGGTGAACCTTTTGCTGACAGGGGATTATCGCGACGCCGAGCACGGGCTCAGCCCGCAGGTTACCTTGGTGCCTGAACCTTCGCTCGACGGTGTTCCCGCTGCCGGATCAAACTTAAGGGTAATCCAGCAGGGCGGCGGTGATCCGGTGCGTGGGCAGCGTGTGATCGATGATCTGTTCAAAATCAATCTCAATGATGCGGATTTCGCGAAACAAGAGTTCAATAGTTGGGGCGCGTCTGCTCAGTTGACATGGGACGTTAGCGAAGAACTCAGAGCAATATCTATAACCGCGTATAGAGAGTGGGATGAGGCTGTCAATCCGGATATAGACTCTGGACCCGGGCAACTTTCCAATGGTGGTTATGGCCTACCCATTGCACTGGCACATACCAGCAATACGCCATCTAGCAATATTCCCTTGTCACGGCCATTTAAGAATGAGTATTTCACTCAAGAGTTCAGGCTTGAAAAAACCGGCCAAGAACTTGACTGGACCGCAGGTGTTTTCTATACAAATTTTGAAGAGAACGTTAAAGAAGGTTATGCCGTTTACATCCCGTTTGACCCTACCTATGGAACGGGTTATACCACTTCCGTCCAAACCGATAACTCCGACGAGCTGACAGCTTTTTCAGTTTTTGCTGATGGTACCTTCCATATTACCGAAACGCTGGATGTCTATGGCGGCTATAGGTGGACTTATGAAGAGGTTGACGTAAGCTACAATAGCCCCACCTATATGGTTCTTGATAGTGCAGGCATTTCAGACTTTGATGTCGAGAGAAACGTGGTCAACTTCACTGCACCTGTAGCCCCAGTAGTGAACACTGTTGGTAGCGCGGATACTGATCACAGTGACTGGTCTGCCCGTCTGGGTATCTCCTGGCAGTTTATGGATAATTCTAATCTATATGCCACTGCGAGCCGAAGCTTTGTTGGCATAGGGGCAGATCTTGCCACGTCTGGAAATCCCGACGCCGCCTTTCTCGACCCCACAACGGCCGAAGCATTTGAATTTGGCGTTAAATCCATGTTGTTGGACGATAGCTTAAAGCTTAACGCGGCAGTTTTTTGGCAGGATGTAGAGGACCTGCAGACATCTGCTCTTTTACCAGGAACCATTACCACCGTAAATCTGAATGCAGGCGACCTTGATATTTCTGGTGTAGAACTCGATGTGCTCTGGGCATATTCTGATCATGGAAGAATCTCTGCCGCGGTCACATATCTCGATGCACAGACCAAAGCGTTGCTGCAACCGTGCTGGCCTGAACAGACTATCCAAACGGGATGCAACGTGGATGCGAATGGTATTGTAACCTCGGACTCGAGCGCGGCTGTGCAAACTGACATGGATGGGGCTAATGCACCTAACACGCCTGAGCTCGCATACAACATAGGTATCAGCCACATATTCCCGATAGACGGGCAGTCATTTGATATCCATGGCAGCTTGAATTACGTATGGCAGGACGAAGTGAATTTTCCGCTTAACGGTGACCCGCAGCTTGCGCAAGATTCGTATGGGCTCTTGAATTTTTCGCTGAGTATGGTGGATAAGGAGGATCGCTATGAGGTCACGCTCTTCGGCAGAAATATCACTGACGAACAGTTTTACAGCGACTCATCTGAGTCAAGTGGATTTATTGCCAGACAATATGTGCGGGTCACACGAGGCGCACAAGCTTTTTATGGCCTTCGGTTGAAGTATAACTTCCTATAATCCAAGGAGGTTCACAGGGTGAAGCTGGCCTCCAAGACCGCAGCGATTACCGGAGGCAGTCATGGCCTAGGTAAAGCATTGGCCAAGGCCTGTTGCAAGGAAGGCGCCCGAGTTGCCATCATCGGGCGCAATTCCAGTAAGCTTGAGTCGGTGCGAGAGGAAATTGGTGACAGGGTAGCCTGTTTCCCCTGTGATATTGGTGATCCCATAGCGGTACGCCACACTTTTCAGGCGATTAAAGCCGAAATGGGCGGGCTGGATGCGCTGGTAAACAACGCCGCTATATACCCAATTTTTAAGCTTGAAAAAGCGACTGATGACCAGCTGCGTTCGGTAATAGATACCAACCTTCTCGGGGCGATGTACTGTAGCCGTGAGGCGATACCACTATTGCAAAAGGCGAGGGGCGATATCATTAATGTGTCGTCTGAGGCCGTACGATTCTACCCCCCTTTGCTGAGTGTATACGCCGCTTCAAAGTCTGCATTGGAGGCCTTTTCACAGAGTTTAAGGGTGGAGCTTGCCCCCTCAGGTGTTCGCGTGTCCGCACTGCGAGTTGGCCACCTGCTTCGCGAGGATGCCTCCCCTCTGGATGAACAAACCTATAAACTGATGATGCAGACCTTTGAGGAGACGGGCTTTATGGCTGCAACTGGGGAGGGTATGCAACTTGACACGGTCACCGCCACTGCCATTCATCTCCTGACGCTTCCCGAGGATGCCACTATCGATTTATTGGAGTTGCGGTCCCGACGTTGAGGGCAAGAATGAAAAACTACCTGAACGGCCAAAAGTATCCAGAATTTCGCCAGGGCTGGCCAATGCTGCTGGTCGCGCTGAGCGGAGTTATCACCTCAGCGCACTTTCTACCTCTGTACAGCTTCGGACCGATGGCGCCTGATCTGTCAAGAGCGCTGAATATACCTGTGGGGGAACTGCAGCGCTGCATCACCTTAAACTTTGCCGGTATTGCTGTGGGGTCTCAGTTAGCGGGCTGGCTAATGGACAGATTCTCACTTCGCAGCGTGACCCTGTGTTCTTTGGTCTTGTATGCTCTGACATATATTATGATGGGCACCGTTTCACTGAGCCAAAATATCCTCTACGCCTTCTATTTTTTCCTGCCGATTGTGGCAAGTGGCTCACTGCTGGTCACCTGGACAAAAATCGTCTGCGACAAATTTGAGCGACAACGGGGTATCGCGCTAGCCATTTTACTGTCGGGTTCGGGCGTGGTAAGTACTGTCTCCCCACTCTTGCTAGCGAGCTTTGTTGGCACTGCAGAATGGCAGCAAGGCTTTATCGTGATGGGCATATTGCCGCTGCTAACCCTGCTGGTTTGTTTCTTTGCTCTACCCACCGGTAACTCTGGCTCCAACCAGCAGGATTTACTATCAATTAATTCTGCGCAAGCCACAAATGACAGCGTTGCCAAGCCCGTTACTGGCATAAGCTATCGCGAGACGCTGCATACACGCCAGTTCTGGACCATCATTGTCGCCCTGATACTGGTTGTCTTCGTCGTGGTGTCAATGATAACGAATACTGTTCCGATGCTAGTCCAAAAGGGTCTATCGCAATCAGACGCAACGCTAGTATTTAGTGCCTTTGGTTTAGCACTGGTCGCCGGCCGACTGGCTGGAGGCTTTTTCCTCGACAAATTCTGGGGCCCACTTATCGCATTTTGTGCACTGGTGCTGCCCTCAATCGGATGTCTGATATTCCTGCTGGCGCCCCCGCATATGGCGCTTATGGTGCTGGCGACGGTTTTGATAGGTGTGGCAGCTGGTGCGGAATTCGATATTCTCGCTTATCTAGTGTCGCGATATTTTGGCCTTCGATCCTATGCCAAGATATTTGGGACAGTGTCGGGCACTGTCGCCCTCGGTAGCGGTACTGCGCCGCTCCTTGTTGGCCCTTTGATCGATGCCACTGGTAGTTACGATGGATTACTACTAATCTGTACTGGCTTAGCGGCGCTCGGCGCTTCATTGTTTTTAATGCTTGGGCCATATCCAGATTTCACAGAGGCGTTGCCCGAAGAGTAAGACATTAGAGGCTTCAGTAATGAATTGACTATCCCGAGACTGACGCCTGCTGATAGCCTCAAGCGCCGTCCTTGGCGCAGCCGAGGTTCTAAGTTTAGTCTACCGAGGCTCCTTCACCAGCAAACAACTTCTGTACCTCACCAGAGGTCATACGTCCGGATCGGTCGACGATTTTGGCAGAATTCCCTCCACCCGATTTTTCGCGGGTATCCACACCGGCCTGTCGGGCCCTCTCGCGCAGCGCACCCACTGTGCAGTTTTCCCGGCCTAAAATGGCGATAGGATCATAGTTGAAGTGCTTGATGGCGTTGAGGTGAGTGACCTTATCAATCTCATCATCGCTCAAGCCCACATTATCCAGCTGCCTGAATGTATTTTCGGGCGTCAGTGGCCAGGTACTGTCAGAGTGGGGATAGTCACATTCAAACAGAATGTTTTCGATGCCTACCAAGTCGCGATTGCGTAACCCACTCTCGTCCTCAATAAAACAGGTGAGAAAGTGCTCTTGGAATATCTCCCTAGGTCGCTTATCGCCGAAGTTGGACTTAGTCCATGGCCCGTGGTGGTCTAGGGTGAACTCAGCGCGTTCCAAGAAGTAGGGTACCCAACCTACACCGCCCTCGGTGAGGGAAATTTTGAGGTTATCGTACTTCAGCAGAAACTCGCCGTAGAGCCAATCCGCTGCACTGTTTGCAATGGACATGGGAAACGCGGCAATCCAAGCATCGATAGGCGTCTCTGGCGATGAGTGTGGTGGTTGTGCACCAGTGCCGATATGGCAGTTTATTACCACGTCATTCTCGGCACAGACTTCCCACAGCTTGTCCCAGTGAGCGTTGTGGATGCTGGGGAAACCGTGGAAGGTTGGGTTGTCAGGGAAGCTGATTGCTTTGCAGCCCTTGGAGACCACGCGCTTGACCTCATTGACCATCAGTTCGCTGTCCCAGATAGGCAACAGAGCCAAAGGAATGATGCGGCCTGGGTGAGCACCGGCCCACTCATCAATATGCCAGTCATTATAGGCCTCGATCACGCGCTTGGCGCCCTTTCTATCCTTTGCCTGATGGAACAGGTTACCGGCAAAGGTGGGAAAGGTGGGGAAACACATTGAAGAGAGAATGCCATTAGCGTCCATATCACCGATACGTTCATCAATCGAGTAAACTCCTTTGCGCATATCTTCATAGCGCAATGGTTCCATACCGTATTCTTCCTTGGGCCGGCCGACCACCGCGTTGAGCCCCATATTGGCGATCCTGTGGCCGTCATAGAGCCAGAAGTTTTTACCGTCTTCCTCCATAAGGCGGGGCGCGATGGTTTCCAGTTCCTTCTTGGTCATGTGGTTGTCGAACATTTCCGGGGGTTCAACAACGTGATCATCTACACTGATCAGTATCATATCTTCAGCGTTCATACTGTGCTCCTGTCTTTCTATGGCAATAGTTCTTATCGGATAAGTAAAACCAATACTTTACACAAGTGTATAAATAAAATAAACAAAAATCGATGGTTTAAACGAGACCTTAGACTTGGATAGAGTCTCGCTAGCCAGGCGACATATACCTGTTCGCCCATTCTGCAAATCGGGTTAATTTGTGCCCTATTAACCGATTTGCCAAGGCAATTTTATGCGTGCCATCGGGACCGAAATAGTGGTTTTCTTCCCAGAACGCCATCATATGGCGAAATTCCCTGGCGCTGGGGAAAAAACTGTCGTATTCCTCGGCACAAACTCGTTCATAGTCGAGTTTATGCCCTTGGGCGTTAAGGATGTCGACCAGCTCTTGCCAGCATAGATAATCGCTGGCAAGTGCTAGATACTGGCCATTGCCGACTTTATCGGGCTGATTGAGCGCTGCGGCCACAACCTTGCCCAACTCCTTGATGTCGCCACAGGCGAAGCGGCACTTATCTTTATCGGCTGGATAACGCCACAACTCACGTCCATCAGGAATTTTTTTCGGCGCATGGAGGGTGAGAAAGTTCTGGAAATAGAAGGGTGCTTCTACAAACGTATGATAGCGGAATCTAGCCATTTTCACCTCGTTATCAACCCGCGCTTTACTGGTGAAATGAGGAACCCTGTATTTGCCCCCTGACAGCGCTTCGTAGTCCGGCAGGGTTGACCAGATAAAGTGCTGAATGCCCGCATCCTTTGCTGCACGGACAAGGTTCTTGCCCTGCTTGAACTCGCTCATTCGAGTGTCGCGATCCCAGAAGTTGGTCACTGCAAAAAGGCCGAAGGACCCCTGCAGCGCCTCGAACAGAGTAAGGGGGCTATTCAGATCAGCCTCTGCAATTTCACAGCCCAACTCTGCTAGGTGCAGTGCCGCCTGGCAGCGGACATTCCTGGTTACCGCACGCACCTGCCAGTCCTGTTGATCAAGTAGGGCCCTGACAACACCACCGCCCTGAGCGCCAGTCGATCCAAGTACGGTAACAATCTTTTTACCCATGGGTGTCCTGTTAGCTTGAAGAGTTGGCGTTAATCTTCAATCCGCGATAGGGCCGTTTGCATGGTGCTCATATCCCCCTCACTGGCGGCCACGCCCATATGCACTTTATGGAACAACCAGTTACCGTCCGGCTGGCGCGTCAACCAACCTTCCCAAGGCATTTGCATATTGCAGTGGATACTGGCCGGCGCAGACAACTGGTCAGTCTGCGTGTTGTCCTGTTGATTAATATAGTGGCAGGCGTACATTCTGGTCTCGATATGTGCCTGATCTCCGTCAATGGTAATCAATTGATTGGTATTTAGATGAGTGGTGGCATCGAACCCTGGCAGGAATTTCTTGGGCGCCAGTGCGATGTACTCCTGAGGCGACAATGGGTAATCGATATCGAGCATTTCTGCTTGCAGGTGAAAGGGATCGGTTAATACCGAGGCAACCAGGTCCCAGTCGCGCGTATCCAGACCCTTGGCGTAGCGATAAAGCTGGTCTGAAATCAACGCCCTGTCGCTGAGAGTTTGAAGTGTGATTTTTTGCATGATCGGTCCCCCTGCACCTTAGAAAAGCCACTGTATTGACGGGCTTTGCTACGACCATCGCGGGATGATAGCGGCTAGTCGTAGCACTCGAATAATACTATACACAACTGTAAAAATAAAATATGCTTTCCTCGTTTAGATTTGAGGAGATAGGCATGTGCAAAGCGATGCAGGACATGATTGCCATTGGTCGCGACAATATTTTTTCGGCGCCATGTGTGCCACCGAGGCGGTCCAAACAGCAACACCCGACTACCCTAGGAGCGCTAATATGAAAAGATTCTGTGCACGGCTTTTTGCCTGCCTGCTATGCCTCAGTGTTATCGCTTCTTGTTCGCGTGAAGCGCCAATAGAGCAGCAAGTGTTGGCGGCCCAATCGGTGACGACAGATATGGCACTGTTACAGAATGTCGACTGGCCGATGAAAGGCTATGATGATACTGACA
>MDTG01042845.1_pt1 | contig 16698 bp, 15 predicted proteins | sample 811421 | NCBI WGS metagenome assembly MDTG01 (sample SAMN05326645, study PRJNA326480) | marine metagenome | isolation source: seawater | place: Pacific Ocean: South East | collected 2011
CGTTTAATAAATGCTGGACGAAATGTTAATAACAAAATGCCTAGATTTGTTTTTGAAAATATAAAGAAAAAGCTAAATAAAAATATAAATTTAAAAAATTTAAAAGTTGGTATCATGGGTCTCTCTTTCAAAGAGAATTGTAAAGACATAAGAAATTCAAAAATTTTTGATTTAATTGATATTTTTGAGAAAAATGGCATTAAAACTTATTTGCATGATCCTTATGTAATAAATGAAGAGGTGGAAAAAATGTATAATAAAACTATAACACCGTTTAGTTATTTACCTCAAAGGCTCGATATAATTGTATTAGCTTTGAAACATAAAGAATATGTGAAATATGGTTATAACAAAATTCTAAAAAAGCTAAAACCAAACGGTATATTTGCAGATCTAAAATCTACATTTGATGAAAATAAAATTGAAAAATTAAATTTTAAATATTTTTGTTTATAAAAAATACTTGGAAAAAAATTGAAAAATAAAAACATTATTATTTATGTGCCATCAAATGATTATTCTTTAAGGGAATTAAATAATATTAATTTTTTTGAAAAAATAAAAAAAAAATTTGATTGTGATTTTATTACTGATAACAAAAATTCGAACTTAAAAAAAATTAAACTTAGTTATATAAAAAAGACTTATTGGAGAACGTTATTGTGGAATTTTTCTCAATCACTTTCAGCTATTTTATACAAAAAAAAATACCTTAAAAAATCACTGCACAAATCAATTTACAAATATAATATGAATATACTTAAAAAGAGATTATTTTATTTAATCAATTTTTTAACATTTTTAAATTTAAATAATATAATTATTAAAATTTCAAAATTAATTCTTAGAATTAGTGTTAATAAAAATATTTTAAACTATAAAAAAAAAAAATTTTTAATTATTTTTGGTGGACATAGTATACTTGATGTGCATGACCTAATAATTGCTGCAAGGAGAAAACAAATCAAAACTATCTTGATTATGATTAATTGGGACAATGCAACAAAACCATTGTTTCAAAAACCTGATTTAGTATTAACATGGGGAAAACAAACTTCAGATGTTGCAAAAAAAAATAAACAAAGTAAACGCTACATTTATAGGCACACCAAGATTTGATTTGATAAAAAAAAAAATTATTAAAAAGGGATACGCAAAAAATTTTCTTAAGTTAGACTCCAAAAATAAATATATAATATATGCAGGTAAAATAATTCCCTCGGACGATTTTAAATTACTTCTTCTTATTAATAATTATATCGAAAAAAAATATAGGAACTTAGTTATAATTTACAGACCTCACCCTTACGGGATCAGCAATGATAATTATAAAAAGTTTAATGGCTTTAAAAAAAAAAATAAGTTAAATAATATTATTTTAGATCCCTCTTTAAATATATTTGGAAAGCAGGATCTCAAACAATATCTTTATTTATTTTCTGCGTCAGATGGATTAATCAGTAGTTTTTCTACTTTAACAATCGAAGCTTCGTTTTATAAAATGCCAACTCTTTGTTTTGCAATAAATGATATTTTGAATGAAAAAAGATTTGATTATGAAATTGGTTGTAAATATGCACCTCATCTAAAAATTTTAAATAGATATAAATGGCCTTTAAGAGCATTTGGTTATAAACAATTATTTAAAAAATTTGATGAACTAGTTCATCAAATTCAATCAAAAAAAATATTGAGTGATTTGAATATTGTAAAAAACAATGTTGTCTATACTGAAAAAACTAATTATTTTTCAAGATTAGAGAAAATAATTAATAAAATGTAAGTGGTTATCTCTTAGTTATATTACCTTCCGATAGGTAATAAACACTATCACAATGATTTAATAGGCTTTCACTGTGTGAAATTAAAATTATTGTCATTTGTGATTTAAGGATTTTAATTATTTTAGCGAAATCTTCTTGAGTTTTTTTATCAAGAGCACTAGTTGGTTCATCAAGAATTAGGATTTTTGGTTTTCTGTATAAAGCTCTAGCTAAGTTAATTCTTTGTAGTTGTCCTCCTGAGATTTTCATGGCTGAATTTCCTAATTTGTATTTAAGCCTTAAGTCTCCACTTAGAATTGGATCTAACAATAAAGAATTTTTAATAGCAAATTTTATATTTTTGATATTTAAATTTATAGCATTTAAGGTTATGTTTTTTAGTATTGAGTCATCTATATGAAAAAAGTTTTGAGAAACAAACCCTATGCTTTTTTTGTAAGACAATTTTTCAGTATAAATATTTTTGTTATCTATAATTATTTCTCCTTTTGTAGGATGAATTAAATTCATTAAAATATTAGTTAGTGTGGTTTTTCCACTTCCGCTTTTTCCAGCAATACCAACTATTTCATTTTTTTTAATTTTAAGATTTATATTTTTAAGAATAAATTTTTTACTATCATCAAATTTAAAAAATATATTTTTAAGTTCAATTTCATTATTTAATTCAATATTTTTTATTTTTATATTTTCTTCATCTTCAAGATTTTCTTTTAAAAAATTAGAAATTTTTTCACCACCTGCTAGGCCAAATTGAATTTTTTGAGAATAAGTTGAAATCCTGTTATAAATTGGCAATAATTTAAATAATGAAGCGGTATAAATTCCAAGAGTTCCTATTGTTAAACTCTTATTGTCTCCCGTTGTGCTAAGTAAGATATAAAAAATTATTAGTATTAATATTAATCCAATTATTTCAATTAAAAATCTTACAATATCTCCGAAACTTTCATGAAGAGCACTTACTTTTTCATTTTCTTTAAATAAATTTATGAAGGTTTCAAGAATAAAATTTTTACCTGAGTATAAAATTATTTCTTTTATACCTGAAAGGTTTTCGTTTAAAAATTTAAAAATAGTTTGTGAAGAGTTAAGTTTAACTTTTCCAAGGCTATAACTAATTTTTTTTGAAAAATAAAAAATTGATAAAAATATAAAAAGTGAAATAAAAAATAAGCTTATGAATAATTTGAAATTTACTATACTTAAAAAAAGTATAATTCCAAAAAAAAGAAAAAAATCAATTATAATTCTCAATATAGGTGTAATACAATGGCCACAGTATCTGGAGACTTCATTTATAATTATATTTAGAAAAGTTGATTTATTATAATTTGCATGCCATAATAATTTTTTACCTAAATATAGTCCTAAAATTTTTTTAGAGACAAATTTATTTATAGTTACAACAAAAAAATTACATTTTAAAGTTATGTAAGTGAGTAACAAAAATTTTGCAATAAAGATTAAAATTATTAATCCTGAAATAGTAATTATAAAAGATTCTTTGTCATTAAAATTAAAAAAATTTGATAGATAATTGTAAAAAAAAATATTTTCAGTTTTTTCTTCTATTAGCGCGGAAATAATAGGAAATACAGATCCAATACTTAATATTTCTAAAATTGAAGCAGCTAAAATCAAAAATAATATCCATATCAACTCATATTTTGGAAATCCACGAATTGGATATAAAATAGTTTTTAACATGATGTATTTATGTCTTAATTAAGTTTGTTTAAATATTTCTTTTTTATTATTTGTAAATAAGAAAAACAATTTAAATTTTGATTTTCATTTAGAAGATCATACAATACTATTTTTTTTAAATGGATAATTATACTTTACTTGCTTATAAATTTTTAATTAGTGCTTTTATTGCAATTATATTATTAATTTCTCAAAAAAAAATAAGTTCGATAATCGGTGCAATCGATGAACCTGGATACAGAAAAATTCATAAATCATCCGTACCATTAATTGGTGGAACTTTAATTTATTTATACATAATATTTGTTTATTTTATATATGTTTCAGTTTTAAATGAAGACTTAAATTTTGAATTTCATATATTTTCATTGAAAAACTTTGTTTTTTTGAATTTTATAATTCTATCAATTTATTTTATTGGTTTGATCGATGACAAGTTTAACTTAACAAATGTAAAAAAATTAATTTTTTTATCTATTTTGATTGCTCTAATTTGTTATCAGGATAATTCTTTAATTCCAAATAATTTTGAACTTTCTTTTGGCTGGAATTTAACTTTTAATAACTTAAATAAATTTATAATATTTTTTTTAATAATATCTTTTATTATCTCAATGAATTTGCTTGATGGAGTTAACCTTCAATCTGGTATATTTTATTTAGTTAATTTTTTCTTTTTATCAATATACTTGAACAATATTAATATAATATTCATATTTTGTATTCCAATAATTTTGTTTCTTTATTTGAATTATAAAAATAAATGTTTTTTGGGAGACTCTGGTTCAAACTTATTATCTTTTGTATTAATTTATTTATTAATTAAGACATCAATACACTCAGGTGATTCAATTAAATTTGATCAAATTATAATATTAATTTGCTTTCCATGCTTGGACTCTTTTAGGTTATTTTTTTATAGACTTTGGGTTTATGGACAACCATTCAAAGCAGACATGAATCACTTTCATCATATTGTAATGCGAAAAACAAAATTTAACTATTTTATACTCATTTCTAGTTCAATGATTTTATTACCTCATATATTTTTGATTTTAGATATTAATTTTTTTATATCTATTTTTATAATAACTTTATTATACTTTTTATTGTTGATTAGATCTAATAAGACTATCTAAATAAGTTTTTTAGAATTCTCTTTAATTTTATTTTTTTAATAAAAATTAAGTCAATTAATGTAAACATTACAATAAGAAAAAAACAGGTTAAGATCATAAAAGGAGGTAATTTATTTAAATTATTTTTATCATCAATTGATATATCAACTTTTGAGTGTCTTATGAACATAAACTTAGCAATTCTATCTCTTGCCTGTTTATCAAGTGTTAATCGATAATTTAAAAAATTATTACTTATTTGATCAAATATCTTTTTTCGATCTTGATTAAGATCTACATCTTGTTTATTAGTCGTATTTGGTAATGTAAACATACCCATTTGTAAAAGAGTTTCTAACGCATGTGTCTCAGCCAAATATTTCATGTTGTAGCTTTGAAGTTCATTAAATTCCTTTAAGAGAATTTCTCTTCTTTCTTCAAAAAAATTATTAATTCTATTATTTACTTCTATGACGCATTTCTCAAGATTAGATTTGTTTCTACTCAGAAGTTTTAGCCTTATGTTAGAATAATACTTGCTTTCTTTTGTTAAAGTATAAGGAATTCTTGATTTAATTTTTTCTAATTTACATTGTCCTATAGACCCATATTCATGTACCCCTAGCACTAATTTTTCTATTTCTTTGAGTATAAAATAATCATTTTGACCATCAAACTTGAACTCAATTTTTGTTGGATTGTCAGGATTAATAATTAATATTTTTTCGTTTGGTTCAAAAACCATTTCTAGCTTGTAAATTGGATCTTTTTTTAAAGGAGAATATATATTATATGCTATCAGTGTAATTATAATTGAAAATATTGTTGCTTTAATTGTAGAAAAAAAAACTATTTTAACCATTGTTCAATATTTTTTAATATAGAATGATATTATTTTTAGATAAACCATTATTACGTATTATATTTGATTTATTAAACTATATAGTTTTAATATCAATACTATATTTTTTTTTTAAAAAAAAAATTATAGATCAAAAAGATTTAGTTATTTATAGTATATTTTCCTTTTCACCTTTTTTAGTTAATGAAATTTTGGTATCCTATTCTGTCTTTTGGGATCAAAAAAGATATGTAGTGTTAGCAGATACAATTCGTAATAATTTGTTTTCGGGAATACTTATACCTGAAACAAATGAGCACATTAAAGTTGTAGCAAGTTCATATATTTTTGCTCTATTTCCTATAATTACATTTAATACAATAAATAGTGTGGCTTTTGCAAATAAAGGAATTTATGTTTTAACTTTAATATACATAAATAATAAAATAAAAATAAATAATACATTAAAATTATTTCTCTTATTTTCTCCATCAATTCTTATCTACTCTTCATTGTCTTTACGTGATATTTTAATTTTATCATTAATGATATTAAGTTTTTATTTAATTATTAATGAGAAAAAGTTTTTAATTGGTTTAATTATTTTGATTTTGCTTTGCATAATCAAACCACAGAATGCAGTAATTTGTACAGTTTCAATTGCTAGTTATTTTATTTTTATAAAAATTTTTAAAAAAAATGTTTCTTTAACTTTAAGTATATTATTTATCTTTATATTTTTATTTTTTTTCTCTTTTGGTGAACATATATTAGACAAATTAAATTTTTATAGAAAAGGAATGTATTTAGAGGAATATTATCAATATAGAGATTTACTATCATTTACATATTATGATAATTTTCTTAGTTTAGGAGTTGATTTTTATTCTTTAAAAATTTTAATAATAAGTTTTTTTAACTTTATTTTAGCACCTACATTTTCTATTACAAACTTATTTCATTTAATTTCAACTATAGAGTCTTTTTTAATAATAATTTTTTGTATTCTCTTTTTTATTAATCAATATTCAATTGACAAAAAATTAACAATTTTTTGGATACTGTTGTTAATATTTTTTATTGCTGGATACTCTTTATTGCCATTTAACGATAACACTATAGTAAGATATAAATTTCCAGTAATAATATTCATCTTAATGAGTTCATATCTAACTACAAAAAAAAATTAATGAGAATTTTACATATTATAACAAGTATAGATAAAGGTGGGGCCGAAAATCACTTGTTTGATCTTTGTAAAATGCAGAAAAAAGAAAAACACAAAGTTCATGTAATATATTTTAAAGGAAGCTCCTATTGGAAAAAGGAATTTCATTCTCATGGTGTATCAACAAGTTTTTATAATGTAGAGGGTTTTTGGGGAATGTTTAATGTTTTACTGAATATAATTAGAATAAATAACTTAATTAAAATATTTCAACCAGATATAACTCATTGTCATTTATCTTTGTCTGAAATTTACGGTTTATTTATTAAATTATTTTTTAAAGATAGATATAAAGTTGTCGTATCAAAACATTTAGACTCTCTTTTATTTGAAGGCTCTTATGGAAAGAAAATTTACAATAGAGGCTTATTTATTGAAAAACTTATATTCAGATATGTAGATCATGTAATCTGCATTTCAAATCACGTCAGTAAATATTTTTATTCAAATTTAAACTTAAAAAATAAAAATATTTCAACAGTTTATTACGGTGTTAAGTATGAAAAGTTATTCAACAAGAAAAAAACTGATAAAAAAAATAAATTTAAAAAAAATACAATTTATATTTGTAATGTTGCGCGTCATATTAAACAAAAAAATTTATTTTTTTTGTTAGATGCATTTAAAGAGATCACAGATAAATACAAAAGGAAAAAAAAATTTAAGTTAGTTTTGGTTGGAAATGGACCTGAAACAATGAAATTAAAAAAGTACGCAAAAAAAAAGAATATTTATGGAAAGATTAGTTGGATTGGTTTTTCTGATAATGTTAGGGAAATTATGAGTCTTTGTGATGTATTTTGTTTAACATCTGATTATGAAGGTTTAGGTTTAGTTTTGTTAGAGGCTATGTCGGTTCGGACACCCATTGTTGCTACAAATTCAAGTGCGATACCTGAAGTTATAGAAAATTATAAATCTGGAATTCTATTTAATAAAAATGACAAACAAAGTTTAATTAAGTCAGTTGAAAAAATCATTTTAGATAAAAAATTAAGAAATAATATTACAAAAAATGCTTTTCAAAAATTGAATAGAAAATTTTCAATATCAAGGATGTATAAAAAAACTGACTCAATTTATAAAAGTATTTTAAATTAATGGAAAAAAAAATAGCATACATAATTAATCATAAATCATTTTTTTCATCTCATTTGCTTCCAATTGCTCTTAAAGCCAGAAAAAAAGGTTATAAGATTAAATTATTTTGTGGAATAGGAGGAAGTAAATCTATGGAAATTCATTTTAATAAAATTTTGAATAAGAATAAAATAATATTTGAAAAGTTTAAATTTTACTCTGCTAGCCTAAATTTAATAAGTGAGATTAAAGCTTTTTACGATTTATTAATTAAAATTAAAAAATATAAACCTACACTAATACACTCTGCTACTCCTAAAGGAATAATTTATGGAGGGTTAATATCATTAATTCTAAATGTTAATGGTATAGTTTTTTTTATTTCTGGGATGGGATTTTTATACTCAAATAAACTTACTATTAAGGAAAAATTATTTAAAATTATATATATTCTTTTAAAAAAAATAATATTTTTAAAAAAAAATAAAATACTTATTATTGAAAATCATGATGATATTAAATTTTTTAAAAAAAATTATGGTATTAAGAATCAAATATCTTTTATTAAAGGTTCAGGGGTTGATCTTGATAAATTTAAGCCAATTAAATCTTCAAAAAAGAAAGTGGTGATAATGCCGTCTAGAGTTTTAAGAGAAAAAGGTGTTACAGAATTTATTTTAGCCGCAGATATACTCAAGAGAGAATTTCCTGAATGGAATTTTAAAATAGTTGGTGCTTTAGATTACTCTAAACAATCTTCATATTCAAAAGTGGAATTATTAAAACTAAATAAAAATAAGTCTGTATCTTTTACAGGATATGAAAAAAATATTCTCAAATATTACAGAAGTGCTTCAATTGTATGCTTACCTTCTTACAGAGAGGGCTTATCAAAAACCTTATCAGAAGCGGCATCCTGTGGAATACCAATTGTAACAACTAATGTTATAGGTTGTAAGAGTGCGGTTATTAGAAATAAAACAGGTTTTTTGTGTAAACCAAAAAATCATTTATCTTTAAAAAATAAGTTAAGAATCTTGATAAAAAGCAAAAAATTAAGAGAGAAATTCGGAGTTAATGCTAGGAATTTTGCAAAAAAAAATTTTGATGTAAATATGGTAATAAGTAAAAACTTAAAAAATTATGAATCTTTATGTTAAAAAAATACTATAAATTTTTTTGTAATATTTACAGTTTTATAATTACATACTTTGAAAATAAATATTTCAAAATTAAAAAGAATTCAAACCTTACAGATAATGATTTATTTAAATATGGATATCAGAAGATAAGGTTAAAAAATAAATTAGTAAATGAAATAGATGTTAAGAGAGAAATTAAAAGTAATAAATATATAAGTAGATTGATAATTGATAAAAAAAGTCTTACAAAGATTTTAGAAACAATTTTTATAGATTTTCAGTTATCAAAAAAACTAACTGAAATTACAAACTTTAATTATTCTATAGATTATATAACTTACTATAAAAATATAGGTATTTCAGATAGTGATAAACATTTGGAATGGTATGCAAATCATTGGCATCTTGATCAACCTTTTAGTAAAAATTCATTAAAAATTATATTTTCTTTAAAAAAAATAGATCAGATATCACAGGGTGGTATTCAAATATTAGATAAAATTAATTCTAAAATTTTTAGTTCACTGGCAGATCAGCAAAAGAATTTATTATCATATAAAATGATGGCAGATGAATGCGAGCTAATTATTTTTAATCCAAATATCTGTTATCATAAGGCAGGTACAATTGATGGAGAATACACAAGAGAGCAAGTTATGATACAACTTAATCCATCAAAGAATTGGGTATTGAATTCAAACATTTATAAAAAACAGTATAAAATTGAGCCAAAATTTCCTTTTTTTTCATATTTTTTTGATAAAAAGATCAGACTAAATAAATGAAATCAAAAATACTTATTACTGGTGGGGCTGGTTATATAGGTAGTAAAATTGCTTATGATTTGACTGATAGAGGCTATAAAGTTGTAATAGTTGATAATTTGACCACAGGACATAAAAAATTAATTAACCCTAAGTCAAAATTTTATAAAATTGATATTTTAGATACTGAAAAAATTTCAAAAGTAATAAACTACCATGGTATAAAAAATATTTTTCATATGGCTGCATCACTAAGTGTGGAAGAGTCTATGTTTAATAAAGAGAAATATTATTTAAATAATGTTGAGGGAACAAGGTCATTATTACTTGCCTCTTATAAAAAAATTAATAACTTCATTTTTTCTTCAACATGTGCAGTTTATGGACAAAATAATAATAATAGGATTTTCTCTGAAAAATCTTTAATTAACCCTATTAGTTATTATGGTAAAACTAAACATTTGTCAGAACTTTTAATTAAAGATTTTTCTAAAAACAATAATATTAATTATGGAATACTAAGGTATTTTAATGTAGCTGGAAGTGATGAAAGGTTAAGAACTGGATGTATAAATGAAAATGGTCAACTTATAAAAAACTTAGTAACTAGTTTAAAAAAAAGAAATTTAAAAATTAATATTTACGGAAATTCTTACAATACTAAGGATGGAACCTGTATCAGAGATTATATACATGTATCTGATTTATCAAAAATTCATATTGAATGTATGAATTTAATTGAAAAAAAAAAAAAATCATTTGTGATTAATTGCGGTTATGGAAAAGGTTATTCAGTTTTAGATATCATTAAGAATTTTGAGAAGGTATCTAATAAAAAATTCAAAATTTATTTTAAAAAAAAAAGAAAAGGCGATGCAATTAAAATTGTTGCTGAAACATCAAAATTATTTACTAAATTAGGAATAAACCTAAATTACAGGGGTAATATTAAGAAAATTTTATCATCCTCAATAGATTGGGAATTAAAGAATAAATGAGTGAACTAATTTCTGTAATAATGCCAACTTTTAATTCTTCAAATTTTGTGAAGAATTCCATTAAGTCAGTTTTATCTCAGTCTTATAAAAACATAGAATTAATTGTAGTAGACGACTGTTCTGTTGATTCAACTGTTAAAATAATTAAAAAATTGAAAAAAAATGACTCTAGAATTAAATTATTTAAAACCAAAAAAAATTCAGGTGTTGTATCTTTGCCCAGAAATATAGGCATTAAAAAAGCTAAAGGTGACTATTATGCTTTTATAGACTCCGATGATGTTTGGCATTGTGACAAGTTGATTAATCAAATTAACCAACTTTCTTCAAATAAACTTTTATCTTGTACAGCTTGTGACTATCAATATGGTTTTAAGGGAAATAAGTCAGGTTTGTTCCTAAAATACTTTAGAATATTATTACAATTTATTTTTATAAATAAAATTAATAAAAAAGGCTATAGTTGGTTGTACATTTATAATCCTATAATTGTATCATCTGTTTTAATTAATAAAAAAGTTTTTAAATATTTTAAATTTAATGAAGGAAATAATATCAGAGAAGATTTGGATTTGTGGTTAAAATTTGCAAATAAATTTAAGAATGCAATTGTATTTAATAAAAAGGTTTTAGTTACAATAACCAGAAGAGAAAAAAGTTTAAGTTCAGAAAAAGCACCTGAATTAAATAGAATAATTAGTAGTATTTCAAATGATTTTATTTTTAAAAATAATTACAAGTTTTATAATTATTTTATATTAGGAATTGTAATCAAAACTACTAAATCTTTTTTAAAAAATAATTTTGTATTTATTTCCAGGAATTCAAAAAAAATATTTATTGTATTTTCACTTTTATATTTTATTGTTTTTTACACTCCGATATTTTGGTACTTAGGAAATAAACTTTTATACTTTGATACTAATAAAAAAGTAGAAACTCTAGTCATATTTTCTGGTCATGGAGATATTAATTATTATAATTCAGAATATTTATTAAGATACAAAGATATAAAAAAGTATTTAAAATACAACCCCAACGTAAACAACATTTATTTATTAGGCAGATTAAGAAATGTGCCAGAGCAAAGATTGATTGAATCTTTACTTATTAATGATGGTGTCGACAGGCAAAAAATAAATGTAGTTTATGAGGAATTTAATAATACAAAAAAAAATATAGCCAACATTGCTAGTAAACTTAAAAGTAGAAATATAAATGAAATAATTTTTTTTACATCTCCGTATCATACATTGAGATCAAAATTGTTATGGGATAGATATTCCAGTGAAATAAATGTTAATATATTTAAATCTGATTTTTGGCCAGAAAAGAACAATTTTTTTACTAGATCAAAAAATAAAAAAATAATAATTTATGAGTACGCTTCATTAATCTATAATTATTTTAAAAATTTTTAATGTGAATAATAAAAAACTCATTTTTATTGAATTAAATGAAATTAATTTTGACTTAGTCAAAAATTATATTGAAAAATATGATCTTAAAAATTTGAAATATTTAGTTAAAAATTTAAAGATAACAGAGTCAGAGAATAAATATGAATTACTTGAGCCCTGGATACAATGGTATTCAATTAGAACAGGAATGAAAGCGGATGATCATAAAATATTAAGACTTGGTGACGCTAGTAATTCAAACATACCACAAATATTTGAAAAAATTGAAAGTCTAGGTTTTAAAATTGGAGCTGTTTCACCAATGAATGCCAGAAACAACTGTAAAGAACCAAAGTATTTCATTCCTGATCCTTGGACAAATACAAAGTCAGACAGTTCTTATGTAAGTATATTAATTGACAGACTTTTGAAACAAACTGTTAATGAAAATGCTAAGAACAGAATATCTTTCAAAAGCTATATTAGCATATTAGGAATTCTATTGTTTTATACAAGAATTAAGAATATCCCACTTTATTTAAAGTATTTTTTATCCTCATTTAATGCTAAATGGAGGAAAGCATTATTCTTAGATTTACTTATACATGATGTTCATTTAAGGCTTTTTCAAAAAAATAAACCAAATTTTTCAAGCATTTTTTTTAATGCTGGAGCTCATATACAGCATCATTATTTATTTAATTCAATTTTATCTTCTAAAAATCTGAGAAATCCAGAGAATATAATCAGTTCAGATCAAGATCCTTTTAAAGAAGTAATATTTTTATATGACAAAATTATTGGCGACTATTTAAAAGTAAAAAATTGCAATTTGATTATAGCAACTGGTTTAACACAGGTGATAAATGAGAGAGCCGAATACTATTATCGATTAAGCTTTCATAAGAATTTTCTCAAAAAATTAAAAATTAATTTTAAAAACGTATATCCAAGAATGTCTAGGGATTTTTTGATAGAATTTGAGAGTAACCACGAAGTAGATAAAGCTTATCAAAATTTATCTTCGATTAAAATCAAAGACAAAAAATTATTTGGTGTTCTTGAAAAAAGAGAAAAATCTTTATTTGTATCCCTGACATATGAGGATGAAATTATTAATACAGATTTTATATCAGTCAATGGAATAAAAATTCAAATTAAAGATGAAGTAAATTTTGTCTCAATAAAAAATGGAAAGCATTCATCAAAAGGTTTCTGTTTTTTTAAAGGTAATTTTAGAAATATAGATAAACTTAATAATCCATTTAACATTACTGCACTTCATGATTTAGTTCTAGATTATTTTGAGGCTTAATGAATAAATTAAATTATTTTAGCGAAAAATTTTTTTTTGAAAAAATTTTAATTTTACTAATTCCTTTTTTATTTATCTTTAGTAGGTTTTTTTTAGAAATAAGTTTAATTTACATAACAATTTCAGCTACAATTAATATTTTCAGGAACAAAGAGTTTAATTATTTAAATAACAATTTTTTTTTAATATTTATTTTTTTCTATTTAATTATTTTATTTTGTTATTTTGTTAAAAAAGAAAATTTTTCAGACGAAAGTATTTTTTTTTACATCCGATATGCTTTCTATATAAATTCAATATTTTTCTTTTTGTTAAAAATAAGAAATTTAGACCAACTTTTTTTTTTAAGCATTAAAATTTCAATAATTGTCTTATTTATTGATGCTACTTTTCAATATTTAACTGGTAAAAACTTATTTGGTTACACATCACCAGCAAGTAATAGGATGGCTAGTTTCTTCAATGATGAGGCAATCATGGGTAGCTTTATTCTTCATTTTTTTCCATTACTAATCCTTCAAGAAATTGAAAAAAAAAAATATTTTCAATTAATATTCTTTACGATAGTAAGTGGCTATCTAATAATACTTAGTGGTGAAAGATCAAGTTTAGGATTATTTATTTTATTATTAATTATATCTATTTTAGCCTTTAATCATCTAATAGGTTTAAAGAATATAATTTTTATTCTATTAATTTCTATTTCTTCAATAGTATTTTTGATTTCTTCGTCAAGCGAACTAAAAGAAAGATATATTTATCAAACATTTTTTGAAATGAAAAATTTCGAAAAGGGAATCAATAAAGAATTTGAGAGTATGAAGTTAAGAGATAAGACTTTATTTAAAAATTTTTACATTTTTTCTGGTTATCATAATAATTTATTTTTAACCTCAATTGAATTTTTTAAGTCAAATAAAATTACAGGTATTGGTCCCAGAGGTTTTAAAAATGTTTGTAAAAAAATTGCTACAAGGGATGAAAATGGATCTCTTCAAATTGATAATAGTAAATTTGATTTAAATAAACATAGTTGTAACAACCATCCACACAATTATTATTTTCAAGCATTAGCTGAGATGGGCTTAATTGGTCTTCTATTTCTAATTTTGTTTTATTTATTTTTAATCTTCAAATTCTTGAGTTATTTATTTTTGAGATCAGAAAAGACAAGAGACAACTATTTCCTAACAATACTTATAATTTGTCTAATTAATTTTTGGCCTATAACAACGACTGGAGATTTTTTTAACAATTGGATTTCAATTATAATTTATATTCCATTTGCTTTTTACCTTTTTGGTAAAGAAAAATATAAAAATATTTAAAAAACGATTTTTACAACAGTTATTTAATTATTAGTCTGCAAGAATAATCTACAATATTTAAAAAAGGCTTGTAATTTGCTCTACTGAAATACTCATCAACTGCTTTTTTAGCACCCTGCCAATGTCCATAATCATCAATAATTAAAATACCATTTTTTGATAATAGTGGAAAAAGTTTTTCTAATTCAATTTTTGTTGACTCATAAAAATCTGTATCTAATCTTAAAATTGAAATTTTTTTTGGTAAATTTTTATTATCATTAAGTGTCTTTTTTACGTCACCTTTGACGAGAATAAGATTGTTTGATTTTGTGTTTTCGCTAAAATTTCTTAGAACTGAGTCGTAGCTGGAAAAACACCAGTTATTTTCTTTAGCATCATTTTCAATTTTTTTTTCGTCACTAAGTAATTCTTTAGCTTTTTGATTTTTAAGATTAACGTCAAATTGATTTGGTTCAGTCATTCCTTCAAAGGTATCAAATCCTATTATCTTTTTGTCAAAATTGTTAAATTCGTCCATCAAGTTTTGAAGTAAAATTAAATTTCCCCCTCTCCAAACTCCACATTCAACCAAATCACCATCTATGTTGTTTTCCTTAACGTATTTAAAAGCCCTGCAAAGAGCTAACATTCTGATTTTTGATGTCATAGAAAATTGTTTAGCATTATCAATTAACCTTTTCTCGTATTCTTTAATGTCTGGGGATAAATTATTTTCATAACTTTTTCTTTTTATAGTTAGTCCAAAATAATTAAAAATTTTTTTTATTTTTTTTTTTAAAAAATTATTTAACATTTGTTTTAAAAAAATTTTTAGTATTTAATATTATTTTTCTAAGATCTTTTGTTTTCAAATAAGGGTATATTGGAAGTGTAATAGCATCCTTAAAATATTTATCCATTTCTGAAAATTTTTTTGTTCCATATTTTTTTTTATAATAAGGTTGATTATAAATAGGAGGGTAATGAAAAGAACACTTGATTTTATTTTTTAACATAAATTTAAAAAAACTGTTTCTTAATCTGAAATTGTTAAATCGAATAACAAATATATGAAACGCATGAAGATTTTCCTTTTTATTATATTGTTGAAATCTAATTGGCAATTCAGCTAATTCATTCATATATATTTTTGCAATTTTATTTCTTAAATTTATAAAATGTTTTAATTTTTTAAGCTGACAATTTCCTAATGCAGACTGAAATTCTGTGAGTCTAAAGTTATAACCTAACTCTTGTTGTTCATAGAAAATATCAATTTTTTTTTTTACTTTAAATTTATTTTTATCTTTTGTTATTCCATGAGATCTAATTAAATTTAATTTTTCATAAATTTTTTTATCATTAGTCGTAGCCATGCCACCTTCACCAGTAGTTATGGCTTTAATGGCATGAAAACTAAAAACTGAAATATGAGAATACCTACAATTTCCAGCAGTCTCATTAAGATATTTCCCACCCAATGCATGACAGCAATCTTCAATAATTTTAAATTTATATTTTTTTGAAAGCTTGTAAATTTCCTTCATATCACAAGATTTTCCACCAAAGTGAACTGGAATTATTATTTTCGGTAATTTATTTTTTTTTGATGCTGACTTAAGTTTTTTTTTTAAAAGATCTATACTAATATTAAAATCTTCTTCATCTATATCAACAAAATCAACTTTAGCTCCACAGTATAGTGCACAATTGGCAGATGCTACAAAACTATTGGGTGAAGTCCATAAGATATCATTTTTTTTTAAGCCAAGAGCCAAACATGCAATATGCAATGCACTTGTAGCAGAATTTAAACAAACAGAATATTTAGAGCCGATGTATTGACTTAGTTTTTTCTCAAAAATTGGAACTTTAGGTCCAGTAGTTAAGAAATCAGATTTAAGAGTTTTTATTACAGTTTTTATATCCTTGTTGTCAATGTACTGTCTTGAATATTGTATCATTTTTAAAAATTAATTTTTTCATTTAATTTTTTAATTTCATCAAC